>JGI24737J22298_10000099_pt1 | contig 25667 bp, 18 predicted proteins | sample KBSCornC3_FD_22298 | JGI IMG/M metagenome (IMG submission 22298) | reverse complement strand
GCCGAAGAAGTTTACGTACCGGCATTAACTCCCGGCCAGTTTTTAGCCCGGACAGCTGGCTTTTACCCTGCCTTCAGCATTACCGACTTTTACAGTTATCTGAAAATATTGGATATTGACCCGGATCTGTTAATGACCAGAATGTCATACGGGCAGCAAAAAAAGATGATCATCGCTTTCGGGCTGGCTACCAATACCAGTGTACTGATACTTGATGAGCCCACCAACGGGCTTGATATCCCTTCAAAGGTCCAGTTCAGAAAATTGATCGCATCGGTTTTAAATGAAGAGCGCTGCATCATTATTTCAACCCACCAGGTAAGGGATTTGGACAGCCTCATTGATACCGTGTTGATTTTGGATGACCACCGCATCGTGATTGAGAATACGGTAGACGAGCTTACCGAAAAACTGTTTTTCAGCGTGTTTAAAGATCTTACCGGGATGAATGTATTGTATGAAGAAGATACCCTTATGGGTAAGTATGCCATTGTACAAAACACGGCAGGTAAATACGGTAAAATGGACCTTGAATTATTATTTAATGCCGCAACAACCAACAGCAGCAAATTATTAAACGTACTAAAACCAACTGCAACTCATGAATAACTATTTCAGTTTTAAACGCTTTGGCCTGTTATTTATGAAACACACTGTAGAGCATTACCGCACTTATTTAATGTCGGCAGCGGTTTTGGCAGGGGTGTTTTTGCTTGGCGGTTCGTTTATATTTTATATGATCCCCGGGCCGGTAGACGCCGGTTTTCAAATGGCCATATTTGGAGTGCTGATTTTGATAGCAGGGCCATTATTTACAAGCACCATCTTTACCGACCTTGGCGATAAACGCAGGGCAATTCCGGTACTAACCTTACCTGCTTCACAATTTGAAAAGTTTATGGTTGGCTGGGTTTATTCATATATAATATTTATGCTGGTTTATACCGGGATCTTTTACCTGGTGTTATCCATACTGCTTAACCTGAAGCATTGGCCGGGGCATCATCCCGAAATGCTTTCCCTTTTGCAGGATAAATCGTTATTAGTAATAATTATTTTTTCACTGCTGCATGCCATTACCTTGTATGGCGCCATCAGTTTTGAGAAACTGCATTTTATTAAAATAGGGTTTAGCTTTTTTATTTTTTATGCATTACTGATCCTGGCTGATACATTATTTCTAAGACTGATTATTGGCAGGAAAATTTACCCGGCCACGCCTTTTGCATTCCTCAATTTTCCGGAGGGTACAAACTTTTATTCTATCGGTTTAAATGAGCAGCAATCGGCCTGGGTTTTTATTGTAATGCCTGTTGTAGTGATCCTATTTTGGATTGCGGCATACTTTAAACTAAAGGAGAAACAGGCTTAATAAAAGACGATAATGGAATTTAAAGATAACGAAGCGATATACCTCCAGATAGCGGCTTTTGTAAGCGACCAGATCCTGATGGGTAAATGGCCCGCCGGGCAAAAGATACCGTCGGTACGTGATATGGCCGTTGAGCTTGAGGTAAACCCGAATACGGTCATGCGATCATACGAGTTTTTACAGGGACTTGAAATTATTTATAACAAACGGGGCCTCGGCTTATTTGTGGCCGAAGACGGTTTTGATAAAGTAAAAGCTTATCGTAAAGAAAACTTTGTGCGCCAAAACCTGCCCGAACTTTTTAAAAACATGTACCTGTTAGGTATTTCGATAGATGAGATCAGTCTTCAATACCAAAACTTCCAGGCACAGCAAAAAGAAGAACTAAACCAGGCAAACAACGATGAAAACAAGCAATAAATTTTTACTTACGGCAATATTACTACTGGTAATTTCGGTAGGAATCTACGATTTTCAGCTGAAAGCCGAATACCTGAAAGGTGATTATAAAAACCCCTACAAGGGTTTTGTGACCTTAAATTTCAGGGATTTTAAAGTCATTGAGCTTGGCTCGTCAACAGCTATTAATATCATGCTGGTAAAAGGTCCCTTCAAAGTACTTGCCGACCCAGACGCTATGGAGTTTATGAAAACTGAACAACGCCACGACTCCCTTTTTATCCGCGCTGCGTTTAAGGATAATTTTCATAATGTGCACTCACAAAACGTTCTGTACATATCTCTACCGCGATTGGAGGGCTTTTATGCCGATGCAAAGTATAAAGCCGGCGAAGGTCAAATTACGGATACGACAGCCGCAGAAGACTTTAAATGGCGTCCAACTACTATCAGTGGTTTCAGCGGGAATAAACTCAATGTTACCCTGGACCATGCATCTACCATATTATTAAAAAACAACAAGTTCAATATTTTAAACGCCACTACCGGAATTAGTAATGGCAGTGCTTCAAATTTATCTATTGAAACAGGCAACCAATTCGGTAAAACCAATCTCGATATCCGGAACAAAAGCCGCTTATGGATCAAGGATGATAGCCTCAGCAACATAACTTATAAACTTGCCGACAGCGCTAAACTAATCCTGAACGGAAATACAAGGATGATCCGCAACAATAAATGACCAAAACTTAGCAAATCATGAAATTAGTAATCAACTCACTATCTAAAACCTATGCCAACGGCGTACATGCTTTAAAAGATGTTTCGCTGACCCTAAATAATGGCATGTTTGGCCTGCTTGGCCCAAACGGCGCCGGTAAATCATCACTGATGCGTACCATAGCCACCCTACAGGAGGCCGATAAAGGCAGCATTTTTTTAGATGAACTGGATGTATTGAAAAACAAAACCGCGGTACGCCAGCTGCTTGGTTACCTGCCGCAGGAGTTTGGGGTTTACCCAAAAATATCGGCCGAACGAATGCTTGACCATATTGCCCAGCTAAAAGGTGTTGGCAACAACGCCGAACGCAAAGACCTTGTACTTCAATTACTGGAAAACGTAAACCTTTATAAAGACCGGAAAAAGCACCTTGGCACCTACTCCGGCGGTATGAAACAGCGTTTTGGAATAGCACAAGCATTAATCGGTAACCCTAAACTTATCATTGTTGACGAACCCACAGCAGGTCTTGACCCGGCTGAGCGAAACCGTTTTTACAACCTGCTGAGTCGCCTGGGTGAAAATACCATTGTGATCTTGTCGACCCATATTGTTGAGGATGTAAGCACGCTTTGCGCTAATTTCGCTATTATTTGCCAGGGTGAGGTTTTATATGCAGGCGATCCGGAAAGCGCAGTAAATGAGTTGAATGGGAAGATCTACAGCAAAGTGATCACCCAATCAGAACTGGGCTTTTATAAAGATGACTACCAGGTAATATCAACGCAGCTTAAAACCGGCAAACTTCATATCCGCATTATCAATGAAGCCGACCCCGGCAATGGTTTTATGAGCAGCACGCCAAACCTGGAAGATGTGTACTTCAGCAACATCGCTACACGAATAGATGTAGACACCATTTAAAACCACTATAAACCAATAGTTTATGTTTCTTAAAATATTTCTGTTCGAGATCCAGAATAGGGTCCGCAGGCCAGCCGTTTACCTATATTTTTTGGCAGCACTGATATTTACGGTGTTCACTTTTTCAACAGGCTCATTGCCTTTAGGCGAAAAAGAGCACATCAACGCGCCTTACGTACTTGCCTTGTGGTGTTCAGGCATCACCATGATGATAACACTTGTAAGTTCATCAATTATGGGCACTGCTTTGTACCGCGATATCGAGTACAACACAAAAGATTATTACTTAACCTACCCTATCACAAAAGCAGGTTATTTCTGGGGCCGTTACCTGGGTTCGTTCGTTTTCATGATCTTTATAGCATCAGCCATTATTATTGGCGCATTTATAGGTACTAAGCTTGGCCCTGCCATGCGATGGACGGATGCGAAACAATACGGCCCTAATAACCTCATTTACTATCTGCACCCGTTTTTTACTATCGGTCTGCCAAACGTTTTATTCACCTCCTCGTTGTTTTTCGGTTTGGTTGCTATCACCCGCAATGTGAAGGTAATTTACTTTGGGGGTATATTGCTGTTCCTGTTTTACTTCATCGCATTGTTTTTCCTTAACCATGTTAACAATCCAACGGTAATAAACCTCAGCGATCCTTTCGGGCTTAATGGCATCAGGATGCAAACCAATTCTTCAAGCACTAATGAACAGAACACTACGCTGTTCCCTGTAACAGGTACGTTTATGCTCAACCGTATAGTATGGGGAGGTATCGGGATAGTTGTTGTAATTTTCACTTATATCAGGTTTAGCTTTGAGCGCTTCTTTAGCGGCAGGCGTGATAAGGCAGCTATTGACGAAGTCGGGGTTAAAACCCAAAATGCCATATCCATTAAACCGGAAGTTAGCTTTACCGGCAAATACAACAGGAATACGCTGCGCAACCTGGTAAAGGTCGAATTGCTAAACATCATTCGCGATAATTATTTCTGGATCATATTAATAAGCGGCAGCTTATTCCTTGGTTTTGTATTCTGGCTTGGCGAAAGCCGCAATGGGGTACCTGATTTTCCGCGTACTGTTGTGTTACTGGGTATTTTTAATGAAGCCTTTCCCTTCTTTATTTTCTTCATCCTGATGTTTTATACCGGTGAAACCCTGCACCGTGACAGAACTACCCGTTATGCCTTTATCAATGATTCACTCCCACCGCCAAACTGGATCCTAAATGGTTCAAAACTTATTAGCTTATTGCTTATCGGTACGGGCCTATCTGTTATTCCTATCATAACCGGTGTTATTGTTCAATTATTAAAAGGATATCATGCGCTGAACCTATCGGCGTACTTTGCTTATATAGGCTACATACTGCTGCCTTCCTTATTAGAGATGGTTGTATTTTGCTATACGGTACACGTTATTATCAATAACAAATTTGCAGCCCATGGCATAGGGGTGTTTTTATGGGTCATCTTTTTCTTTTTGCGTAAAACGGGCATTTTTGATTATAACCTGCTGCTGTATTCGTATACGCCATCGTCAGGGATCTCTGATATGACAGGCATGGGCCACATGGCAACGCCTGTCAATTGGTTTAATTTGTACTGGCTGCTGTTTGCAGGCCTGCTCATCATTGTTTCGGCATTGTTTTATTACCGGGGAGTAACATCCTCTTTTAAAGAACGGTTACGTTTGTTGCCCCATCGCTTTAACAGCAGCACAGCTTTGATCACTACCATAGTAGCTATAGCGTTTTTAGCTGTTGGCGGGTGGAATTATTATAACGTAAGTTTTTTAAATAGCTACCTTATCAAAAGTGAAAACACGGCAAGGGCGGTGATGTATGAAAAAGCGCTGAAAAAATATGAGCATCTTCCGCTGCCTAAAGTGACCGGGATAAAAATGCAGGCAGATCTTTACCCGGATAAACAACAGGTAGCCACACACGCATGGATAACCATTACCAATAAAAATAAAGTTGCCATATCACAAATGCTGCTTGATGGCGATGAGCTCACCAATTATTCGCTTAAAACAAATGGTGTATTAGTTCCGTTTACTACGCCGCTGCTTTACCCGCGTGGATTTTTTAACTGGTTCAGGCCGAAGGCTGACACCGCCGACTTTCGTTTATATCATTTTATAAAACCTTTATTACCCGGCGACTCACTGGTATTGGAGATCAACTCAGAAATAGTACATAAAGGCTTCACCAATGGGATGTATGCTGCAGCTCTCATTAACAACGGTACGTTTTTTAACGGAGGGTTACCGGGCTTAGGTTATGATGAAGATGATGAACTAAGCAGCCCTTATGAACGCAAAAAAGCCGGTTTGCCCGAGAAAAAAGAGGAGGAAATTCAGCAGGATAATCCTGAAGGTATCAACACGCTTAAAGCAGGAAGGGCCGCAGACCTGCTTAAACTTGACATTACTGTTGGTACACTCGCCGACCAAACGGCTATCGCTCCCGGCCGGCTCGAAAAAAACTGGCAGCAGAATGGCCGCAACTATTTTCATTATGTGCAGGATAAACCGGGCATGTACATGCCAATGGGAATCATATCAGAAAAACTGGCTGTTAAAAGGGCGACCATTCAATTGGATCATCAGGTAAATATTGAGGTTTATTACCACCCGGAGCACAACATTAATATCGACAGGTATATTGCCGCCTACAAAGATGGCTTAACTTATTACAGCAAAGTTTACGGCAACTATCCGTTTAATGATATCCGGCTGGTGGAAACTTCTGTTTACGGCCCGCAGGATGCCTCCATGACAACGCTGGATACTTATGCGGAATATTTTGGATGGAACGCCGATTTCAGGGATCCCAACAGCTTTGATTATTGCTATGCCAATACCACCAGGCTACTGTCACAACAATGGTGGCGGTTCCAGACAGCGCCAAACAGCACTGTTGGAAGTTTAGTGATCCCTGAAGGCCTTTCAAACTATGATCAACTGGTAATGTCCGAACATAAATACGGCAAGGATAACATGCGTCATATCGTTTTAGACCAGTTATGGTATTACCTGTTCATCAGGCGGCACCTTAATGAAAACGAGCATTCTTTGATCAAAGCCGATCAATGGTTTTTATGGGGAGGCAAAGCAAGCGTAGCTTTATATGGTTTGCGTGACTTGATTGGTGAAGATAGTATAAACGTGGCCCTGCGCGAATTTAAAAAGGCTTACACTTTTAAAACAGACGGTCCTTTTGCCGGCGCCAACAATCTTTACCAATGCCTTCAAAAGCACGTTCCGGATTCGCTGCAGTATTACCTTACCGATACCTGGCAAAAGATCACGCTGTATGATAACCGGGTGGTTGAAGCAGGCAGCAAACCCACAGGCAAAAAAAATGAATACAATGTTATTTTCAAACTAAACATCGACAAAGTTTGGAAGGATACTAAAAACAACGATGTCCCGGCCGTAAACATGAACGACTATATTGATATCGGAATTTTCGGTAAGCAGGTTCAAGGTGCCGGTAACCGGATGGTAAGTAACACATTGTACCTCAAAAAGTATAAGCTGAAACGCGGGCAGCAGCAATTCAGCATTATTGTTAAAGGCCAGCCCGCCTCTGTAGGGATTGATCCATTCAGTAAATTGATTGACAGAAATCCTAACGATAATATCAAGGANCTTTAAGTCAAACAAAGCTGTATCATAAATCGTGATACAGCTTTGTTTGACTTATCCTGATACTCAAGCTATATATAGCCTTTGGTTGCCCCTGCTGACAGAGGGGGTTAACAGGGTTAACACAATTCAGGGCCAACATTTATATATATAATTCACAATCAGTCAATTGAGTGTTTTCCATGCAAGAAATGTGTTAACCCCCTTTTTGTATAAATATTTATCGGCTAAATTTTAATTCGTAGGTAACACAACACCAGGGGTGGTCAATTTGATTTATGATACAGCCTCGTTTTTTATAAATTTTTAATGTTACATTATTCTAAACCCGAAAAACACGGGATATTTCATTTTTTAAAAATAACTTAGCCCGTATCAAATATTTCCTGATATTAAAAACCTGCTGCCTCATTAAATTATGTTTGAATCAGTTACCATTAAGGATATTGCCAAGGCTTTAGGTGTGTCAACATCAACGGTATCGAGAGCGCTTAACGGAAGCTACGAAATAGGTACCGAAACCAAAAAGCTTGTCCTTGAGTATGCCGAAAAGATCAACTACAGGCCCAACCCTATTGCTTTAAGCCTTAAAGAGCAAAAAAGCCACTCCATAGGCGTGGTGGTTTGCGAGGTGGCTAATGATTATTTTTCGCAGGCTATTAACGGCATCGAATCCATAGCTTATAACCGGGGGTACCACGTTATCATCACCCAAACGCACGAATCATTTGACAGGGAAAGCGCCAATGTAAAACACTTATTATCCCGGCATGTGGATGGCTTGCTGGTATCATTGTCGGCTCAAACAACCGATACATCTCAATATAAATACCTGCTGGACAAAGGCTTCCCTATTGTTTTTTTTGACAGGGCAGCGCCCGGCCTGAATACCCACAAAGTGATAGCCAATAACTTCCAGGGCTCATTTAATGGCACCGAAGCTTTGATCAATTCGGGGTTTACAAAAATAGCCCATCTCACTAATTCAAATAACCTGCTTATAAGCCATGAACGCTTTGAAGGTTACAAGGCTGCACTCGATAAACACGGTATCGAATTCAGGCCCGAATATCTTAAACATTGCAACCATGGCGGCATGATCCATGATGAGGTGGAGATTGTGCTGAAAGAATTGCTGGCATTAGATGATAAACCGGAGGCTATTTTTAGCGGCAGCGACAGGCTAACCATCAGCAGTATATCGATATTAAAAAAATGGGGCTTAAAAGTCCCCGGAGATATCGCGATAGCAGGCTTCACCAATTCGGATGTTGTTGATCTATTTGATCCGCCTTTAACCGTGGTACGCCAGCCGGCCTTTCAGATTGGCCAAATGGCTACGGAGATGTTGATCAAAACCATAGAAAGCAAATGGCCTGTTGAAGAGTTTACCACCGAAAAAGTGGATACGCAGCTGATAGTGAGGGCATCATCGGAGAGGTATTAAGAAGATGAAGAACAACTGAAAATGTTCATGTTTAAACCCCATGTCATTGCGAGGAGCGGCACGGGCAAAAGCATCTGGGGCGACGTGGCAATCTCGTAGCCATGCATATCGGACTGGCATTAGCGACGAGATTGCCGTGTTTCGCTTACAATGACATTTTTTTATTTAAATACCTGCCGCCACCAGCGAATCATGCCTCTATCTAAACAACCGTTACCTTCACACCTTTTTCTTCCAGCATATTGAGCATTGCCGGGCTAATACCGCTATCGGTAATAATTTCGTTGATTTGATCAAGGGCGCAGATCTTCGCCAGGCCCCGCTTACCAAATTTGGTACTATCGGCCAATACAATGGTAGTTTGGGCCGCATTGATCATTTTCTGGTTAAGCCGGGCTTCGGATAAATTAGTAGTAGTCAGCCCTATTTCCGGGTCGATACCATCTACACCTAAAAACAATACACCGCATAACATATCGTCGAGCATCAGTTCGGCATAATTGCCTGTTACCGATGAGGAGGTACTTCGCATTTGCCCGCCCAATTGAACAATATCAACCTGCGGATGCTGTAGAAGCTCGAGCGCTACCGGCAAAGCCGCGGTAACTACCGTAAGATGCCTGTTTGGCTGCATAGCACGGGCAAGGGCAAGCATCGTGGTTCCCGAAGCTATAATCACTGAGTCGTTCGCTTCTATCCTTACCGCGGCTTCTGCGGCAATTTTTCTTTTTTCGGGACCATTCAGCTTCTCCTTTTCGGCTACCGGCCTGTCGTTGGCATAAGGGTTTGTTTTGTTTGCACCGCCATGCGTTCTGAAGAGCAGGTTTTTATCCTCCAAAAGTTTCAGGTCCTTTCGGATAGTAACTTCCGAAACACTTAACTCGTTGCTCAGGCCCTGCACGTTCACAAAGCCGTCTGTCTCAACTTTTTGCAGGATAAACTTATGCCGGTCGGTGTTTTTACTCATAATCGCTAAATTAAATAGAAAACCTGATTGTAATGTTTGATAAAGTCTGCCATGCTTCTTATAAGTCAAATGTAAGCAAACAAAATTATTTTTAATTTCATTTAGTTTTATTTTATTTCGATTTTATATATTTGAATAAATATCGAAATAAAATGAACTCATTTACAAGAGAAGCGAACCTTAGCCACCTCAACGATACCGAAAAGGTTTGGGACCTAATCATTATAGGAGGTGGAGCTACCGGACTTGGCGCTGCAGTTGATGCAGCCTCGCGTGGTTTCTCTGCATTATTACTTGAACAAGCCGATTTTGCCAAAGGAACATCGAGCCGAGCCACCAAGCTGGTTCATGGCGGCGTACGTTATTTGGCACAGGGCGATATAGGCCTTGTGCGTGAAGCTTTACGTGAACGGGGATTATTATTACAAAACGCACCACACCTTGTAAAAAACGAAAGCTTCATTATTCCCAATTATAGCTGGTGGGATGGTGTTTTTTATACGATAGGTCTCAGCATTTATGATTTATTAGCTGGCAAGCTAAGCTTTGGCCGTGCAAAACATATTTCAAAAAAAGAAACCATTAAACGACTGCCCGGCATCCAGGAAAAAGGACTTCACGGCGGTGTTGTTTATCATGACGGGCAGTTCGACGATTCGCGACTGGCAATTAACCTGGCGCAAACCGCCGTTGAACAGGGCGCAACCCTGCTCAATTACTTTAAAGTAACCGGGTTAATTAAAAACACAACCGGTAAAATCACAGGCGTAAAAACTACCGATACAGAAACAGGCGCCAGCTATCAGTTAAAAGCCAAAACGGTAATCAATGCCACAGGTGTTTTTGTCGACGATGTACTAAAAATGGATACGCCAGAGAAGAAGCCCATGGTTAGGCCAAGCCAGGGCGTACACCTTGTGCTCGACCGTAAGTTTTTACCGGCTGAGGATGCGCTGATGATCCCCAAAACCGAGGATGGGCGCGTACTTTTCGCCGTTCCATGGCATGAGAAATTGCTGATAGGTACTACCGATACCCCTATCGACTCGCACAGCCTTGAGCCGGTGGCACTGGACGAAGAAGTGGAATTTATACTACGAACCGCGGGCAAATACCTCACCAAAGCCCCTACCCGTGCCGATGTATTAAGTGTATTTGCGGGTTTACGACCGCTTGCCGCCCCACAGGATGGATCATCAAAAACAAAGGAAATTTCCCGAAGCCATAAATTAATCGTTTCCGCGTCCGGCTTAATTACCATAACCGGCGGCAAGTGGACTACCTACCGCAAAATGGCTGAGGACATTATTGATAAAGCTATTGAGATTGGCGGGCTTAAGAACGAGCCTTGCAAAACTGCTTCATTAGCTATCCACGGCAGCCGCCCCAACCCCGATCGTACCAACCCCATGTTTGTTTATGGCGTCGATATTGAAAAGATCTTAGCGCTGCAAAATGAAAACCCTGATTGGAGAAACCCTGTTCATCCAAAAAGCAGGTATACCAAAGCTGAGGTGATCTGGTCGGTAAGGAATGAAATGGCGCTCACGGTTGAAGATATACTGGCCCGCCGCACCCGTGTATTATTTTTAGATGCCCGTTTAGCTACTGAAATGGCTCCCGAAGTAGCCCGCCTTATGGCCGGTGAGCTGGGAAAAGATACGGCATCGGAAGCAGCACAGATTAAAGCATTTAACGAAACAGCAAAAAATTATATACTAACACCACATTAAAATAAACAAATTTAATGTGATATTCAATTAATAAACCAAGGTAAACCAAACCAAATTATGCAGGAATACATTTTAGCGCTCGATCAGGGTACTACCAGCTCACGGGCCATAATTTTTGATCATGCAGGCAAAATTATTGCTTCGGCACAAAAAGAATTTAAGCAGTATTTCCCTAAACCCGGCTGGGTTGAGCACAACCCAAATGAAATTTGGGCAGGCCAGATTGGGGTAGCCGCAGAAGCCATTGCAAAAGCAGGCCTGGGGGGCGGCAATATTAAAGCCATTGGCATAACCAATCAACGCGAAACTACTATAGTTTGGAACCGCAAAACCGGCGAACCCATCCATAATGCCATTGTTTGGCAGGACAGACGCACCGCTGCCTTTTGCGACGAGCTAAAACAAAATGGTCATAGCGATATGATCCGCGATAAAACAGGGTTAGTAATAGATGCCTACTTTTCCGGCTCAAAAATTAAATGGATCCTGGATAACGTTGAAGGCGCCAGGGCACAAGCCGAAGCCGGCGAACTGGCCTTTGGCACGGTTGACAGCTGGCTGATTTGGCAGCTAACCCGCAGCGAGGTACACGCAACCGACGTAACCAACGCTGCCCGCACCATGTTGTTTAACATCCGCACCCAGCAATGGGACGAGGAACTGTTACAGCTATTCAATATCCCCAGAAGCATACTGCCCGAAGTAAAACAATCGAGCGAATTATATGGCCATACCGCCAATAACATATTTGCACAAAGGATCCCGATTGCAGGTATAGCCGGCGATCAGCATGCAGCTTTATTCGGACAGATGTGTATTGACAAGGCTATGGTTAAAAACACTTATGGCACCGGCTGTTTTATGCTGATGAATATCGGGCACGAGTTTATCAAATCAAAAAACAACCTGCTTACCACCATTGCCTGGAAAATAAACGGCGAGATCACCTACGCCTTTGAGGGCAGCATTTTTATAGGAGGCGCAGTTGTTCAGTGGCTGCGCGATGGGCTGGGTATTATCAAAACGTCGGCAGATGTTGAAAAGCTGGCTACATCAGTAAAAGATACCGCGGGCGTTTACTTTGTACCCGCATTTGCAGGTTTGGGCGCTCCCTACTGGGACCCGGAAGTCCGGGGGGCTATAGTTGGTTTAACCAGGGGTGCTACAGCAGCCCACATTTCAAGGGCCGCATTATCATCAATAGCCTACCAAACCATGGATGTGCTTAAAGCGATGGAAGCTGATGCAGGCATGGAGATAAAAGAACTGCGTGTGGATGGTGGGGCAACTGCCAATAACCTGCTGATGCAGTTTCAGTCAGACGTATTAAACTGCAAAGTGATCCGGCCCGAAGTTACCGAAACTACAGCACTTGGTGTAGCCTATATGGCCGGGCTGGCCGTAGGCTATTGGAAAGACATAGCCGAAATCCAACAGTTATGGGCAGCTGAAGCAGAGTTTACACCACGTGATGATCTTGACGAAGTCAAATCGGGCATTGCGGGTTGGAAACGTGCGGTAAGCACGGCTCAATGCTGGTCAAATTCCGGGCATCCTGTAACAGTTATTTAATATCCATCTTTTAAATATTTTAACATGTCTCCATTTGTAGCCGAGCTGATAGGCACCATGCTCCTGATATTGTTGGGTGATGGTGTAGTGGCCAACGTAGTTTTAAAAGATACCAAGGGAAATAACAGCGGATGGATAGTAATTACCACTGCCTGGGGATTAGCCGTTTTTGTAGGGGTAGTTGTTGCCGGTCCGTATAGCGGCGCGCACCTTAACCCTGCTGTAACCATAGCCCTCGCCATTGCGGGTAAGTTTGCCTGGGCAAACGTTGTGCCCTACATTATCGCACAGTTTGCGGGCGCTTGTATCGGTGCATTTTTAGTTTGGATCATGTATTACGATCATTTTAAACGCACAAATGATCCGGCTTCTATTTTGGCCGTATTTTGCACCGGGCCAGCCGTACGTAATTACATATCAAACATTGCCAGCGAAATAATTGGTGCTTTTGTATTGCTCTTCACCATTTTCTACATAGCCGGTGCCGAAATCACGCCCGCTAAAACCCCTATTGGCCTGGGCTCAGTAGGCGCTATCCCGGTAGCATTACTGGTTTGGGTAATCGGTTTGTCATTAGGAGGCACTACCGGCTATGCTATCAACCCGGCCCGTGATCTTGGGCCGCGCTTTATGCATATGCTATTACCGATAAAAGGCAAAGGAACGAGCGATTGGGCTTATGCATGGATCCCGATTATCGGCCCATTGGTTGGGGCTTCCATTGCTGCTGTATTGTATCTTTCAATTAAGCTATAAATATCATCAAAACAGCATTAGCCTAACGAAGTTTTAAAGGCTTCGTTAGGCTTTAAAAGCTCTGTTAAGCTACGGCAGCTATCAATGTGCTACTACTGCAACAACGACTTAATCTTGTTAAAGATCTCGGTATTACTATAAACCCCTCTGAAATCCAGGGAATGCGGGCCGTAGCTAAATACCGGAACAGGGGTACCGGTATGATCGTTGGTGCTAAAATCGCCCCATACATAACCGTTGTTGATACTGCCATCAAGCAGGGTTAAGCCGCCTGTTTCATGATCGGCGGTTACAATTAACAGGGTTTCGCCATCTTCATCAGCAAACTTCAGGGCGTCGCCAACTACACGATCGAAGTCGCTATTTTCGGTTATTACTTGTTTCAGGTTATTTGCATGGCCGCCATGGTCTATCTGCGAACCCTCGATCATCATAAAAAAACCTTTTGGAGCGTTCTTAAATGTTTGAGTCACTTTATTGAATGCTAACGGCAGGTAATTGCCCCTCCCCTCCATTTTTGGGCGGGTTACGCTATCATCCATTAACGCCAGGATTTTTGGGGCCGAACTATTCAAAAACTCATCAAAGTTGCGAATAACGGTATATCCCCTCTTCTTCATCTTATCTATAGGGCTTTCGCCATTAACCGGCCAGATAAAATCTTTATATGATGAGCCTAAGAAAATATCAATTGGAGATGAAGTAATTTGACTGGCGATTGCTGTAGAATGGCTCCGCTCCGAATCATGCGCATAAAAAGCCGCGGGGGTAGCGTCTGTCATTTCACAGGCCACAATATCGGCAGTCTTTTTGCCTGCTTCGGCGCTGTAATCAGCCAATGATTTCAATGGTTTGCCTGACGGATCAACACCTACTGCCCTGTCGTTAGTTTTTTGGCCCGATGCAAAAGCAGTTGCCCCGGCGGCCGAATCGGTGATATAGGCATCGGCAGAGTTGGTTACCGAAAAACCGATATTCAGCATCTGGAAAATATTCAATTGGCCGCGGTTGGCGGTATAGGTCGAATAGATCTGCGATAAACCCATACCATCGCCGATACACAAAATGATGTTTTTAACTTTCTTAACCGCGCCGTCCGATTTATAAGTTGGCTTATAAATGCCATACGCTTGTGGCGCTGCGTATTCGCTTGCTGGCTTCTTGTTCAGGAAATCGCCAAGCTCTTCTATTTTATCGGTACCAATTACATCAACACCTAAACGGATCAGCGCCAGCCAGCTGCTTTTAGTATCGGGCGTTTCCCAAAAACGGACCTTTTTACCGGAGTTATGTACGCTATCGATTCCCGCTTTTATCCTTGCAATCTCTTCCTTATTCAATACACCTTTACCGTTCCAGTGCATGTATTTGCCAAACGGAAAACTTACCATGCCAATCTTTTTCCATTGCGCTGGTGTAAAACCGCTCATATGGTCTACATCAAAAGAAATCCAGGCGGGGTAATTAGTCATTTCTGCCGGCGGTGGTACAGCACCCGTCATGACTATCGATAACCTACCCGGATGGCCTTCATAATCAAAATATTGTTCCAGCGGCTTTAGTTCTTTAATCACCAACGGCAATACGGCTTTATGATCTTCCTTAATTTCGACAAGCAGTCTTAAATGACGCTGCTGATCGTGTTTAAACTTTTCAATCAGCGGGTCGATGTACAGGATCTTTAACGACCGTTTGGCGTCGATCTCCTTTTTGTCGTGCGCCACCATCAGGTGTCCGTTAACAGCATAACAGTCGGCCTCGATAGAACCGAAACCTTTTTCATAGGCCCGGTAAAAAGGGATGTTGTTTTTGTAATCGTTATGGGAATGCGCGTCGGCTACGGTATAGTTTTTAACCTGTGCGTTGGCCGTTAAACCAACGTTTGCCAGCAACGCTGCCAGCGTAATTAGGGTAGTACTTTTTTTCATTTTGTATAGATATAGCAAAACCGGGCTGAGCCCGGTTTTGTAAGTTTCAATGTGTCAATTACCAGCCGGCATTCTGTTTCAGCTGGCCCTGGCTTATCTGGATATCTTTTGGTGGAATTGGCCAAACGTTATCCCTCGCCGGGTCAAAGTTACGAGCTTTCCATACAATTGAGCCATCCGAACCGTGTAACGGTTTTGCGTAAATTGCCTGTGCATCGCCCCAGCGTACCAGGTCAAAGTTACGATCACTCCACTCACCTGCCAACTCAACACGACGTTCGTGTTTGAGGTTTGCCATTGTGGCATTAGTAATCGGGGGCAATCCTGCACGTACACGCACCTGGTTAAGCGCGGCATCACCGTTTTTGCCCTGCATGATCTGCGCTTCGGCTTTGATCAGCAAGATCTCGGCATAACGCAATAATGGCACGTTTAAATCTGTAGATGGCTCATCGCCGTTAGGGCTTACGTGGATGCCACCTGCATAACTAAAAGGCTCCATATATTTATTAAACTGGTATCCGGTTAAGCTGTTGCTTTTACCACCAATTGGGTAAGTATAAGTTTGACCGAAATACTGGAAGCTATCGCCTTTTTGCAGGATCGTAGCTGGCAGCCTTTTGTCGCCTGCTTCAAATTCATCAACCAATTCTTTGGTTGGCTGATAGTAACCAAAGCCGTTGTATAAGCCCCAGCCTTTATTCTCCAGCATTGCACCCGGCAAAATGCTTTGACCATTCAGGCTGCTTGCCACCGACCAGATATATTCTGAGCTATAGTTATTGGCGATCTTAAACACATCAACATAATTACTTAACAAAGCGTGCTTACCACTCAGGATAACCGAATCAGCATATTTTTCGGCATTAGCGTAGTCCTTAGCATGCAGGTAAGTTTTGGCGAGATATGCCAAAGCAGCAGTTTTATGCGCGCGGCCTTTATCTGCAGCAGCAAGCTTATCAAAATAAGGTAATAAAGAAGATGCCTTTTTCAAATCAGCCTCAATATAAGCGTAGTTATCTTTAACTGAGGGCAATTGCACCGGGAATGCTAATGGATTAGCGCGATTTTGCAAAGGAGCACCTTGTTTGTCTGATCCGTATAAATCGGCAATTTCCAGGTGCATTACAGCATGAATAAAGTAAGCCTGGCCCAAAATAAAGTTTTTGGTAGCTGCGTCCATGTTGATGTTCGGCACGTTGTTGATGACGTCATTAGCACGTTTCATCACTACAAAATGCAGTTGCCATGGAGCGTAAATACTGCTTTCGTTGCCGGTACAGATAAAGTTTTTGATATTTTCCCTATCGGCAGATGTACGGCCAACAACCATGTCATCGCTGGCATTAATGAACCAAAAGAAACCGCGACCATAAAGGTCTTCGCTGTTACTTTGTTTTTCATACAAACCATTGGCCGCTGCCTGGGCATCGGCAGCAGTTTTCCAGAAGTTTGTACTGGTTGGCGTACCGGTTGGTTTAATATTATCTAAAGTGCCTTTTTTACAGCTTTGGGCCAGTGCAATAACCATTGCACCCATTAAGCCTTTGCTAATTATATTTTTGAATTTCATTTCTATATCTTCTTAATTGTGGTTCCTGATTAATTATAAGCCTACGTTAACACCTATTAAAATAATCCTTGCCTGTGGGTACAAGCCTAAATCAACGCCGTTTTGGTTGATACCAACTTCGGGGTCAAGACCTCTGTATTTGGTAAATGTGGCCAGGTTTTGCGCGTTGGCAAAAATGCGGGCGCTGCGTACACCAATTTTAGTCATCAGCGCTTTTGGCAGTGTGTAACCAAGCGTTACGTTTTTGATACGCATGTATGAACCGTTCTCAACATAAAAGTCAGATACGTTACCAAAGTTGCCGTTTGCATCACTTGCAGATAAGCGCGGGATATTGGTGTTTGTATGGGTTGGTGTCCAGGCATTTTTAGCGTCGGCCAGCAGGTTATAGTTTTGGATAGATGCATTTAAACCTGTGTATTTAACAGCATTGAAAAGTTTATTACCTGCTACACCTTGCAAAAATACGCTCATATCAAACGGGCCATAGTTAAAGTTTGCCGTAAAACCATAGCTAATTTTAGGGAAAGGCGTACCCAGGTAAGTTTTGTCGGCCTCGGTTATTTTACCGTCATTATTAAGGTCCTGGAATTTGATATCGCCTGGTTTTGCATTTGGTTGAATAAGCGTACCCGAAGATCCTTTATAATTATTTACCTCATCCTGCGATTGGAATAAGCCCGCGGTTTTGTATCCAAAGAACGAATACAAAGAATACCCCTGTTGTAACCACACAGGCACCAGGTTATCCCTTACTGTTGGACCAGAAAGGATGGTTTGCTGACCTGGAAGTATGTTATCAATTTTATTTTTGATGTATGATCCGTTAGCTGCTAAATTATAATGGAATTCACCAACGCTCCCCTGGTATTTAACTGCTAACTCAATACCTTTATTGGTGATCTGACCACCGTTAACAAACGGGGGGTTTGACACGCCATAAACAGCTGCAACCGGTGGCTGGAACAGGAAACGGCTATTTCTTTTCTGAAACACATCAGCAGTAACATTGATCTTACCGTTCATCAGGCCTAAATCAACACCAATATCTGTTTGTGTAGCTTTTTCCCATTTAAGATTAAGGTTAGCCAAGCCATCAACAGCCGAACCTGTAATAGCTGTAGCCGGGCTACCTAAATAACCGGCAGTTTTGGTTAACGAAACTGAAGTTGGGAAGCTTGGTAAACCTGCAAGGTTACCCGACTGACCGTAACTCGCCCTTAACTTAGCAAATGACACCAATGCATCGGTAGGAAAAAATGATTCCTTGCTAATTAACCAACCAGCCGATACGCCAGGATAAACTTCAGCACGGTTGCTGCTTGATAATAATGAGGTAGCATCACGACGGATGATACCGTTGACAAAGTATTTACCGGCATAATCATAACCGATCCTGCCCAGGTATGAGATCAAAGCAGATTCGTTCTTGTTGCCTTGTAGCGGTACGCCTGTTGGGTTAAGACTACCGTTGATGATATAACGATAAGCAGGATCTTCGCTCAGGTAGTTATCTGTGTTAACGCTAAAAAACTCCTGGGTATCATTCTGATAAGTATAACCTGCCAAAGCACTTACGTGATGATTACCAAAAGTCCTGTCGAAGTTTAAAGTTTGCTCGGCCAGGATAGTGCGTGTATTGTTTTGCTCCTGGAAAAGGAAGTTATCAAAAAACTTTTTACCGGGCTCCAGCACTCGTGTGCTGAAGTTTTTGATAGTTTCTGAGTTTTTGGTAATACCTAAATTTGAGCGGAATTTTAAGCCTTTGATCAGGTTTATTTCTACATAGGGGTTCACGTTAAAGCTGTTTACAGCATCACTGTTATCCAGGCGCTTTAAGTAAGCAACCGGGTTGATAACGTCGCCATATGAACCTGCGTATTGGGCGGGTACGCCACCAAAGCTGCCATCGGCATTGTAAATAGAAGCGTTTGGCGGATAAAATATAGCCGATAAGATAGCACCAGTGTAAGCGCTTGTAGTATTAGCACCCTGACCGTTGTTATATGAATAAGAGAAACTTTCGCCAATCTTTAACCAGTTATTGATCTGATGATCGGAGTTTACCCGAAAGTTATAGCGGATAGCATTGGTATTTAACAGAATCGCATCATTTTTACGATACCCTCCCGAAATATAAAAAGTAGATTTTTCGCTACCGCCGCTGATATTCAGATTATAATCTTGTATGTAGCCTGTTCTGAACAAGGCATCTGTCCAGTTGGTACGGGTTACGCGCGAATCAGGGTTTATAGTACCATCAAATGCAGGTAAGCGGGTTTTGCCTGCGTTATCATAAGCAGTATTTATAGCATCTGCATAATCGGCAGCGTTTAAGGCCTGTAATATTTTCAAGGCGTTTTGTACGCCGCCTTTTGCGGTAATGTCAAGATTGGTTTTACCTTGTTTACCGCGTTTGGTAGTGATCAAAATTACACCACCAGCAGCCTTGGCACCATAGATGGCAGCATATGAATCTTTCAATACGTCGATAGATTCGATGTCCGAAGGATCGATGGGGCCGCCGTTATAAATGGTACCGTCAACAACCATCAGCGGACCTTCATTATTGAAAGAGCTTTGACCGCGTAACCTGATGCTTGGGCCCGAAGTTGGGTCACCACCTTCGTTCAAAACTGTAACACCGGCAATTTGTCCCTGCAGCATTTCAGTCACCGAACCTACCGAACGATCTTTAACATTACTAACTTTTAATGAACCTACCGAACCGGTTACGTCGGTATTTTTTTGTGTGCCATAACCTACCACTACTACGGCGTTCAAACCGGTAACGTCAGCTTCTAAAGTAATGCTAAGCGGAAATTGACCGGCGGCAACTTCGCGGCTCTTGTAGCCGATAAAACTGAATACCAGCACCTCACCCTTTTCAACAGTAATTTTAAAATTACCATTAACGTCGGTTGAAGTGGCGGCAGTTGAAGTTTTGCTGCGTACAGCCACGCCGGCCAGCGGACCGTCTTTATCGTTCACTGTTCCGGTCACCGTAATTTTTTCGGGTGCACGTACCACCTTTTTGTGCGAGATAATAATAGTGCCGTATTTTTCGCGGTACTCCAATTGTGTATTGGCAGTTAAAGCGTTAAGCACATCTTTTAATGGTTTGTTAACAAATGAATTTGCCTTTACTTTTACCGCGGCCACATCATCCATCTTGTAGTTAAATGCAACGGTATTTACCGCTTTTTTGAGTTTCTCGAGCGAGGCGTCCATGGTTTCATCGGCAAACTTTACGGTTACCGGCTGATCCATCAGCGACACACTACGCTCGGCGAAGGCGCGTGAGGGCAATACTGCCGTCAGGGTTGTTACCAGCAATAAAATTGCTGAGATTAATCTTCTTGAAATCCGGGTTAAAGATTTTTCCATACATTTGTTTTTAAAGTGATTAGTAACTGCCTGTTGGCTTTTAGTTTTGGCAGCTACACTTAATTGAGCCAGTGCCTGTTGGAGCAGGCATTGGTTTTCCTTTTTATATTGTTATCTAATATTTACCGTATCTCCGTTTAACTTATACTTTCGGCCGTCAATAAACTGGAGTATATCCAGCACCTGTCTGATATTCAACTTATTTGAAAACCTAACCGAGTAATGCTGCTGCGCTAATCGTTTTTCATTGTATTTAAAATTCACGTTATAGCGGTTTTGCAGATAAACGGTAATTTCCTTAAATGACGCATTATCCAGTATCAACTCCTCATGCATCCAGCTCAGCGAATGATCAGCCGTTAGTTCCTGGCGCGTAAAGCTTTCATGTTGTTTGTTATAGGTTACCTGCTGCCTGGGTGTGTAAAAACCCAATGTATGGCGCTGATCATGCACCTCTACCTTCCCGCTATTCACATAAACCTGTATGTCGGGCAGCTCCTTATAAAATTTGATATTGAACGATGTACCAAGTACTTGAGTAATAACTTTTGCGGCATGCACCATAAATGGCCGCTTCACATCATGTTTCACGTCAAAAAACGCCTCGCCATTTATCAGCGTTACTTCTCTTTTCGTATCGCCAAAACTAACCGGGAACTTTAACGATGTGCCTGCATTTAACTGAACGGTTGAGCTATCTGGCAGCATTACCTGTTTCATGCTGCCCTTAGGGGCAGTGATTACCTGGTAAGCAATTTGTTCATTTTTATGGGTAGCTAATTTTGAATAGAACAGTCCGGCACATACAGCTACCAAAACAGCCGCAGCTACTTTTAACCAGGTGGTATTTAGCCTGCGGACTTTACCTTTATCTATAGTTTGTTTTTCTATACGTTCCCAAAGCGGCTGCTTAAGGGCTTTAACATTGTCGCCGGTTTTGGCGTCCATGTCAAGGTTATGCATCAGTTGTTGTAAAAGCTGCAATTCCTCGTCGGTGCATTTACCGGCGTTAAACTTATTGAGTAGTCTTTTTATTTCTTTTTGATTCACCTAACAGGGGCTTTATAACCATTAAGTGACCGAACAAGGGAGAATGTACTATAACTTTTTTAAAAAAATTATCAGCAGCAAAAATCTGCTGTAATTATCAAACGGAATAACATCGTAATACTTCTGAACAGATTTCTTCAACCTGCTTAAAGCATTACTGATTTGGTTGCGTACCGTTTGGTGCGATAAACCTAAAAATTCGGCAATTTGCGGGCCGGTCATATCCTGCTCGCGGCTGCACAAATACACCTGGCGCATCTTTTCGGGCATATCCGCAATTTCCTGGTCTATCAAAAAGTGCAATTCGGCAAGGGAAAGTTTTTGGTCGGTACTGTGTTCATAAGTTTCCTGTATTTCGGAAACATCATCTAACGGGCGAGGTTTGATGCTTTGCTTTTTGTACCACTTATAGCTCATGTAGTTAACAGAAACCATGAGGTAGGCTTCAAGCGCACCATTTACCTGGATGGTATTACGATTTTTCCATATGGAAAGGAACAGCTCCTGTACCATGTCCATCGCTTCATCCTCGTTTTGGGTTTTCTTTAACGCGAAGGCAATCAACCTATCCGCATAACGCTCATAAATTTCCCGGAATGCACCATCGTTACCGCCCTGCAGTTCAAGTAGAAGTTGTGCATCCGAATATTGTTTCACAAGGGGTATTTTTATCGCATCAAAGTAACGGCACTAATGTTAAGCTAAATTTAAATATATATTAATGCTTTAGAAAACACAGGCTAATAATTGGCACTATTTTTTAAAAATAGATTTTGCCCCCAAAATAACTTTTATTTCTCAAACAAACCTATACCTTTGTAATTCATCTGATGATTTACAAATGAGCAAAATTATTAAAAGATCGCTGGCACAAGAGATAGCAGAAAAACTGAAAGAACAGATAAGCAGCGGCCATTACCGGGTAAACGACAAGCTGCCTACCGAACCCGCACTCATGGCCGAGTTTGGCGTTGGCCGCTCTAGCATCCGCGAAGCAACTAAAAGCCTGGTACATTTGGGCCTGCTCAGAATCCAGCAGGGTGCTGGGACTTTTGTGGAACGCACAGCCAGTAATCCTGAGCCTATGGAAGCCCGTTTAAAACGTGCCCGCTCTCAGGACCTTGATGAGGTAAGACAATTACTGGAGATGAAAATAGCTGAGAAAGCTGCTATAAACCGCTCGCAAAAAGATATTTTTAACATGAAAAGCCATTTGGAAACCCGGAACAGAACTGCCGAAGCCGGGCTATTGGAAGAGTGTATTGACGCTGATGTTAAATTTCACATCGCTATTGCCGAAGCATCAAAAAACGAGATCCTGAGCGATCTATATAAAACGGCAGCCGTACATTTAAAAAAATGGTTCACTGAAATCCACCCTGATACGCGCATTTTTATCGAAACCCAGCACCTTCACGAAAAGCTCCTGAAAAACATTCTCGATTGCGATTCGAAACAGGCTTGGAATACAGCTATGGAAATTCATCAATATTAAAAATTTCGCAAAATTCATCTGATGATATAATGTTTTATAATTTAACCTGTCGCTAATGGAATCTACATCGCCAACAACTATTATCCCCGAACCTAAAAAATTGGTTCAGCAAACAGTGTATTCAATTTTGTTTACAATAAGCCTTGCACACTTTATCAATGATATGCTACAGTCGGTTATACCGTCTATCTATCCGCTTATCAAGCAACGGTTTAGTCTTAATTTTACTCAAATAGGGCTAATCACCTTCACCTATCAAATTACTGCTTCTATTTTGCAGCCATTTGTAGGTCTTTATACCGATAAAAAACCCAAACCATATTCATTGGCAATTGGCATGGGTTTCACTCTATCCGGACTGATGCTTGCCTCTTTTGCCGGCAACTTTTATATTATGCTGATGGCCGTAAGTCTTATTGGTATTGGCTCATCCATATTTCACCCGGAGTCATCCCGGGTAGCACATTTAGCATCGGGAGGAAAAAAAGGACTGGCTCAATCTATTTTTCAGCTGGGTGGTAATGCCGGCAGCGCTATTGGCCCCCTGCTTGCAGCTCTTATCGTGATCCCTTACGGACAATCAAACGTGATCTGGTTTTGCCTTATCGCCTTCGCCGGAATTTTGGTGTTGCTCCGCATAGCTAAATGGTATGCCGAACGCCTCAGTTTTAATGCAAAAAACAAAAATGCTAAAGAAACCGTTCAGTTAAATATCTCCAAAAGGAGGGTAATATTATCCCTGGGTATTTTGCTGGTGCTTATATTCTCCAAATATTTTTACCTGGCCAGCATTACCAGCTATTACACCTTTTTCCTGATTAACAAATTCCATTTGAGTATCCAGCAATCGCAAATTTATTTGTTCATGTTTTTAGGCTCAGTAGCAGCCGGAACTCTTTTTGGCGGACCATTGGGTGATCGCTTTGGCCGTAAGTACATCATCTGGATCTCGATATTAGGCGTTGCTCCGTTTACCATGCTCCTGCCCTACGTATCCCTGTTTTGGACGGGCGTTTTGTCCGTATTTATCGGCTTAATCCTTTCATCCGCATTTTCGGCAATTTTAGTTTACGCTACCGAACTGGTTCCGGGAAAGGTAGGCTTAATAGCGGGCTTGTTCTTTGGCCTTGCCTTTGGTATGGGCGGTTTAGGCTCCGCTATATTGGGTAAAGTTGCTGATATGACCAGTATCAACTATGTGTTCAAGATTTGTGCTTATTTGCCGCTGATAGGTATTTTCACTGGTTTGCTACCTAATATTGAAGGGAAGAGGGCGGTGAAGGGTTAAAAAAATCTTGCGCTCGTTACAACGAGCGCAAGATGAGAATCTAATTAAACGTCTTTGCGAGGAATGAAGCAATCCCCGATTGGCAGAATGGCTATGCAAGTCTCTCTGTACAGTTTGGGATTGCTTCGTTCCTCGCAATGACGTTTTATAATTCCGTTACTTTTATAATTCCCTTACCCAAATATTGCGATAGCTGATAGGCTCACTTTTATCACCGTGCGCCTGCAGCTTTATGGGAGCAGCACCATGTTTACGGTATTCAGGCTTACCAATGTAAGGGGTATCCCCTATTAATGAGGTATTGTTTTGAACCAGCACACCATTATGAAGCACGGTAGCGCGGGCGGCCGATTTCAATGAACCATCCTCATTAAAACGTGGCGCGGTCCAGATCACATCATAAGTTTGCCACTCGCCGGGTTTACGGCAGGCGTTAGCCAGTGGAATAGCCTGTTTATACAAGCTACCAACTTGTCCGTTAACATAGGTTTTGTTATTGTAGTTATCCAATACCTGCAACTCGTAACCACCGGCTCCCCATGGCAGGGCTGCCAGGAAAATGCCGCTGTTACCGCGTGCTTGTCCGCTGCCGGTTATGTTTGATGGGATGCGATATTCGATATGCAACTGAAAATCCATGAATTTTCGTTTAGTTTGGATATCGCCTGCCGTTTTATCTACCGTAATAATTTTATCATCCACCTTCCATTTATGACTTGATGTACTGTCGTTGGTGGCTACCCATTCATCGAGGTTTTTGCCATCAAACAAAATGATGGCATCAGAAGGTGCATCTCCCAGAGTTTTACCCGGGGTAACTACAGCCGGCACCGGCGACCAGATCTCGGTATCCTCCGGCTTGGCATTTTGCTGCGCGAATATTGTTAAAGAACAGCCTGCTAATAAAGCAGTGAAAATAAATTTGCGTTTCATTTTAAAACAATTGATCAGGGTTAAATAATCAGATAACTAATTCATGTTTAGCTGAAAGCCTAAAACTAAAGGCTGAAAGCTTTTAAGATAAGACCTTTAGCTTTTTGCTTTAAGCCTTCGGCTTTCAGCTTTATTTCGCAAGCGATTTGATCCATAAAGCTATCTTACGGGCCTCTTCCTTAGGAACCTGCGGCATAGGTGGCATAGGCGTTGAATAATCTGGCCAGTGCTCGGGTTTAGGGCTATGGATCAGTTGTATCAATTCATTCACGCTGTATTTTCGTTTAGCTACATCCACATAAGCAGGGCCAACCTGCCTCTTTGTTGCATTGTGGCATGATAAACAGGTATTCTTCAACAAAAGAGGCTGTACTTCGGCATAAGTAGGGATAGCATTTAAACCAGCCGCAGTTTTTACTGCCGCAGCTTTTTTACCGGCAATGCCTTTTTTCAGATCGGCCGCGGCTG
>JGI24737J22298_10000098_pt1 | contig 25831 bp, 23 predicted proteins | sample KBSCornC3_FD_22298 | JGI IMG/M metagenome (IMG submission 22298) | reverse complement strand
GGGCTATGTTTGTAGCCGTATTTTTAATTGGCGCCATTAACCTGCACCGTTCGTTTAATAAAGAGCGCCGTCTGCAGGAGCAAAAAAAGAACTTCCTGCTTTCGGTAACGCATGAGTTGAAATCACCGCTGGCGTCTATCAAGATCCTGCTGCAAACTATCCAAAAGCGTCATCTAACTAAAGAACAGCTGCTTGATTTTATTGAAAAATCATTGAACGATGTTGAGCGTTTGGATGACATGGTTGAGAATATGCTTCTGGCATCTAAGATCGAAAACCGTTCATACAGTTTCCCTAAGGCCAGCTTTAACCTTTCGGTTTTGGTTGACAGTATTGTTAACCGCCTACAGATCTCCAAATGCGATTGCAACCAGCAGATCATCGAGGCCGAGATAGAACCTAAGGTGGAAATAGTTGGCGATAAGTTTGCCCTTACATCGGTAGTGACCAATTTGATAGAAAACGCTGTAAAATATTCAAGCCCCTGCTCATCTGTTGGCGTAAAGCTGTTTTCGAAAGATGATAAAGTTTATTTGCAGGTATCTGATCATGGTATCGGCATAGCCGACGAGGAAAAGACCCGAATTTTCGACCGCTTTTACCGCGTGGGCAGCGAAGAAACCCGTAACACCAAAGGCACCGGACTGGGCCTTTATATTGTTAAGGAGGTGTTAGATAAGCACCAGGCCAGCATCAGGGTTAAAGATAACCGCCCTGCTGGTAGCATTTTTGAAGTTACATTTGGACTAACCTAAATTAAGACAATGAATAATATGCCAAACAAAAAAAGGATTTTATTGGCCGAAGACGAAGAGCATTTGTTAGAAGCAATTAAGCTTAACCTTGAGCTGGAAGGCTATAAGGTAACTCCGGCTAAAAACGGCAAAAAAGCTTTACAGCTATTTAAGGAAGAACGTTTTAACCTGGTGATACTGGACGTAATGATGCCCGAAATTGACGGCTTTGTTGTCGCCGAAACCATCAGGCTTGAAAATACCGAAGTACCTATCATGTTCCTTACGGCTAAAAACACCAACGAGGACAAGATCTCGGGCTTAAAAAAAGGTGCAGATGATTATCTTACCAAACCGTTTAACCTTGAAGAGCTTATTTTAAGGGTGAACAACCTGGTAAAACGCAGCTTAAAAGGCGAAGACCTGAAAGAGTTTAACAGCTATAAAATAGGTGATAAAACCATTCACTTTAACTCATTTGAGCTGGTTAATGAAGATGGCTCCATTACCGCCCTTACCAAAAAGGAAACCATGTTGCTTAAACTGTTGATTGAGCGCCGTAACGACGCCGTATCACGCGAGCAAATCCTGGAAACCGTATGGAACTATGACGTTTATCCGTCAACACGTACTATCGATAACTTCATCTTAACCTTCCGTAAGTATTTTGAACCAGATCCTAAAAACCCGGTTTATTTTCACTCTATCCGTGGTGTAGGCTATAAATTTACCGATAACCAGCATTAATGTTCAGTAACAGGGTACGTATATTCATTGCCTTTGTATTTCTGCTGTCGTTAGGGGTGTTGGTGTATTTTCGTATTTACGAACTTGCGGTAGTGGCAGCAATGATGATCATCCTGCTCATTTGGGATTATTTTAGGCAGGGTACGTTAATTGTTGCATCCAAACACTTTCATGTAAAGGATTATGACAAAACAGCGGCCTCGTTAAACGAGATCGCGAAACCCGAGTGGCTCAGCAAAAACCGCCGGGGTTATTATGAATTTATATACGGTGGCCTTTGTTTGCAAAGGCAGGATTTTGAAGAGGCTGAAAAACACTATGAAATTGCAGCGCAATATCCATTGCGTTCGGTTAATGACCACGTAGCAGCATTGGTTAGCGTAGCCAATATCAGCATCAGGCGCGGTAATATTGAAAAAGCCCAAGCCTATCTTCAATTAACCGAAAAGCATAAGGATAAAATAACTGCTAAAATGAAGGACGTGATAAGCCGCCTTCAGCAGGAGCTTAAGACAGAATCAAGACTGTAAGAGTCAAGAAACAAGAAAAAGAGGCAAGACGGCAAGAGTCGAGATTTAAGAAAATAAGAAAAGAAAAGCAAGAGTCGGGACAGAAAGAATAAAGAGACGAGGCAGCAAGAATCAAGACAGGATTAAATTTCTTTCTTGTCTCTTGATTCTTGACCTCTTGCTTCTATCCACTTTCTTGCTTCTAACATAAAATATGAGAGATTCGTTATTAATAAAAGCGGCATTTTCGGAGCAGACAGAACGCCCGCCGGTTTGGATGATGAGGCAGGCAGGCCGCTTTATGAAAGAGTATTGGGATATTAAAAACAAATACTCGTTCCTCGAAATGTGTAAAACACCGGAGATCGCTGCCGATGTTACCATGCTACCGGTTGACCTGTTAGGGATTGACGGCGCCATTTTATTTTCAGATATCCTGGTAACGGGTGAAGCCATGGGAGGCGACCTGAGTTTCAACGCGGGTGTTGGTCCGCTGTTTGCCAATCCGGTACGTACACAGGCCGATATAGACAACCTGCAAACTGATGTATTGGATAAGCTGCAATATGTCGCCGATGCCATTAAAGTAATTCAGCAACGCCTTGCCGGCCGCATCCCGTTAATTGGTTTTGCAGGTGCGCCATTTACCGTAATGAGCTATTTGGTTGAAGGCGGATCATCAAAAGATTTTAAACGTACCAAACTGATGCTGCACAATGAGCCGGAAATGGCCCATCAGCTGTTATCAAAAATTGCCACCGTTACGGCCGATTACTTGAACATGCAAATCGCCGCCGGCGTAAACGCTGTACAGATCTTTGACAGCTGGGCGCAGGCTTTGGCGTGGGATGACTATAAAGAATTTAGCCACCGTTATATTGCCGAGATCATCAGCAAACTGAACCGTAAAGATATCCCGGTAATCTCCTTCTGTAAAGGCAGCTCCGTTTTTGCACCGCTAATGGCCGAGGCTAAACCGGATGTGATCTCTATCGACTGGAATGTTGACCTGTTAGATATCAAAAAACGCTTACCGGTAGGCATAGCGGTACAGGGTAACCTTGATCCGCACATCCTTTATGCTGATAAAAAAGTAATTAAAGAACGCATCTACCGTTTGTTCGACCGTATGAAAGGCGAAAACGGCTTCATCTTTAACCTGGGCCACGGCATCATGCCGGATATCCCGTTTGATAATGTGAAGTATGCGGTAGAAGTGATAAAAGAATACAGAAATTAAAATAAAGCCAAAATGTCATTGCGAGCGATAGCGTGGCAATCGCGAACTTTGCAAATCCCCCTGTAAAGTTTGCGATTGCTTCGTTCCTCGCAATGACATAAATTCACGGTATGTACCAATACGTTCTCGCCATACACATCATTTTTGTAGTCTGCTGGATGGCGGGGCTGTTTTACATTGTGCGTTTGTTTATCTACCACACCGAGGCGCAGGATAAACCCGAGCCCGAACGCACCATACTTTCCAAACAATTTGAAATTATGGAAAGCAGGCTCTGGAATGTTATAGCCAAGCCATCCATGCTGGTTACCATACTGGCAGGTTGTACCATGTTGTATTTAAGTCCGGCGTGGTTAAAAATGCCCTGGCTGCATATCAAATTGGCCTTTGTATTTGGCTTAGTAGGCTATCATCACATTTGCGAATCTAAAATAAAGCAAATGCGCAAAGGCGTTTTCAAATGGACATCCGGTCAGTTACGTCTTTGGAATGAACTCGCAACCATTTTTCTTTTCGCTATTGTTTTTCTTGCCGTTAAGAAAGATACCTTAAGCTGGGTGTTTGGTGTAGTTGGAATAGTTTCTTTGGGTGTGATATTGATGATAGCGGTTAAGATCTATAAGCGATATAGGGAGAAGAAGTAACCAGTTCTTATCTATTGAAAAGCCTCATCATCCAGTTTTATCTTCCCCTCCAATTCCAACAGTTTCTTTTGATTTTCTAAAATCGCAGATATATCTAATTCACGATCTTCTCTTTGAGCTCTTTGCCTTTGTACAGGGTCACCAAATGAAGACTCAGAAGTACCCCTGAAATTCAAAATCTGCTCTTTAAGATCCTCGCGGCTTATACCCTCAGTTTCTGTACTTTTTTCTTCTACAATAATATTAAGCTCTTTAGCCAAAGCGATTATCTTCGCGATGCTTTGCTTGTTATCTGATTTCAGGATTAATTCCATGACTTTATCTATTGGCGTCTACTCAAAAAACTGTAAACCGAAGTTACAACAAACCATCATCATTCAACAATTGGCACGAGGCGCCTACGGAGCCAATTTCCAGATTCATTTTTGCTACAAACACGATACTCCTAACGGAGTTTAAAATCGCCAATTACTACCCCAGCGGGGTAACGTGTTTATAGAAAAGATAAAATCAATTTTAAGGCTCCGTAGGCGCCTCGTATTTTGAAAGCGATTCCATATTTTACAAAATGCTTATCCGATAAACTATTTATCAAAATATTTACCTCCCCATGCAACCATTTACATCACTCCGCCATCTTACTTATAAATGATGTTTTTGGAACCTAAATATACCATTCACCAACTGATAGACCGTTGCCGGGCCGGCGAGCGGAAGGCGCAGGAACTGCTTTATAAGCAGTTTGCCTCAAAAATGCTGGGGGTATGTATGCGCTACGCTACCGACCGCATGGAAGCCGAAGACATGTTGCAGAATGGCTTTATAAGGGTTTTCCAGAAAATGGACGATTACCGGGGCGAGGGGTCATTTGAGGGCTGGGTTAGGCGCATTATGGTTCACAGTTCAATTGAATACTATCGCAAACATCACAAAATGATGCAGGTAATTGATATTGACGAAGCAGGGCATGAGCCATCTGTTAATCCTTTAGCTGCGGCCAACCTGGATGCAAAAGTGCTAATGGGCATGATACAGCAACTGGCGCCGGGTTACCGGATAGTATTTAACCTTTATGCGCTTGAAGGTTATTCACACAAGGAGATAGCGGATATTGTAGGCATTACCGAGGGTGCCTCTAAATCGCAGCTATCAAGGGCTCGTACAATACTGAAAGAACAAATTGCTAAAATGGAGGGCAAAAGTTATGGATATGCAGGATAAGGAACTGGACAGGCTGTTTCAACAAAAGCTTGATGACCTGGAAATACAACCATCGGCCCATGTATGGCAGGGCATCAACGCCGAATTAAACCTCGGCAGGCGTAAAGGAATTTTATCGCCTCTGCTAAGCGCGGCAGCAGGTGTAATATTACTGATCACCGCAGGTATCCTGTTCATCCCGAAACAAAGGGCTAAACATCATGACCATCCAACAGAAATAGTTAAAACCCATCAACCGGTAACACAACCTATGGCAGTTACAGTTAAACCCGTGGTACGTCCAACCACGGCCCAAAACAAAGTACCTGCAAATCCGGTTATAGCACCTGTTAATACTATAGCGCATGTTAATAAAACAAAAAGCAATTTGACACCATCTGTATCACAGCCGGTAAATCCTATCCCCTCACCTGTAACAGCCCATACAGATGAACCATTATTAGCAAATGCCCCCACCGCAGATTATCCTGTTGTTAACGCCGTGGTTCCGGATACAGCAACGGGAATCAGCCCGAAATTAACCATCATTGCAAGTGACAACACACAGGCGGCATTAATAGCCCGGGTACCGTCGCATGACGCTCATGTAATTGCAGCCAAACCTGTAAAAAAACATCGTATCCGTAGCCTTGGCGATGTTTTTAACGTGGTGATAGCCGCTGTTGATAAACGTAAAGACAAAGTAATTGAATTCAGTAATACCGATGAAGACGACGCCACCATTACAGGCCTGAACCTGGGCTTTATTAAAGTAAAAAAAGAGAAAGAGAAATAATATTTTAGCGAAAGATAGATATACCACAACATATGAAACGCCTTATTTTCACCATCACAATATGCCTTGCCGCGAGCTTTGTTTTCGCTCAAAGCACACCTGCCGATTCCACCCAAAACACGTCAGATACCACCACCCATAAAAAGCATGTTAAGGTAAAACTGGGTTTTGGCGAAGATGTAACCCAGGTGAATATTAACAATGATGAGCCTGATACCGCCTACCACGCACACAAAGCGCCCGGCTTTTCCTTTGGGGTAACCTTTTCAAGGATCGACCTGGGTTTTGCTACGCTGATCGACAACGGCAGCTTTACCCTATCTGACAAAAACAAGTTTTTAAGCTACCGCCAGTGGAAAACAAGCAACTTCGGTTTTGATGTGCTGCAATTTGGCTATCGCTTTAACAGTGCCTTCAAAATTTATGTATCCGGCGGTTTTGACTGGACACATATCCGGCTGCGCAACGATATTACTATCCAGCGTAACGCGCCGGTACTTACGTACGTGCAGGATAGCATCCACTACAGCAAAAACCGTTTCTCATCAAGCTATTTGCGAATCCCCCTATCATTTTACTACCGCAGCCATGAGGACGACAGGGGCAACTACTTCAGATTGGTTGCCGGTCCGGAGATTGGGATCTTGCTTAATGGTCGCGTAAAACAGATCAGCGAGGAAAATGGCAAGCAAAAATTTAATGACGATTATCATTTTGCCAAACTGCGCAAAGGCGTATTTGTACGCATGGGATACGGTATCATGGGCTTATATGCCAAATATTACTTCAACGATATGTTTGAAAACAGCCCGGATCAAAAAGGGTTAAGGAACTTCTCATTCGGATTGACTTTTGGCTTCTAAACAGAACCATGATTTTAAGGATTACAGGATGGCCATGATAGATGGATGACTTGCCATCCTGTAATCCTTAAATCAGGTAAATCATGGTTCAGAATCATGACTCAAACGTTTATCTTTGCCACTGATGTCAGAGATTCCTTTTTTGCAGGCGGTTGCCATAAGTAAAATATACCCGGGAAAGCAGCAGGCCGGTGTAAAAAAAACCGGGCTCGTTATTGAACCGGGCAAAATCACCGCCATTATCGGCGAAAGCGGCAGTGGTAAAAGTACTTTACTGAGATTGTTATATGGTTTGCTCTCGCCCGATGAAGGCACTGTTTACTTTAAGGGCGAACGCATTTGGGGACCCGAAGAAAAGCTGATCCCCGGTCATGATGCCATGAAAATGGTAACCCAGCATACCGATGATCTTAACCTGTTTGCCAAAGTTTGGGATAACGTGGCGGCTATGCTGCCGGCAACAGATCTCAAAGCCAAACAGGAGAAAACCGAAAGGGTGCTTAAACAGCTCAATATGTTTGCCATGGCCGATAAGCGTGTGGCCGACCTAAGCGGCGGCGAAAAGCAACGCGTAGCCATTGCCCGCGCTATTGTTACCCATCCCCAGGTATTGCTGCTCGATGAGCCCTTTAACCAGGTCGATACTTCATTTAGGGAAGGCTTACAGCATGATATCAGGCAGATAGTTAAAGAAATCGGATTAACGGTGATCATGGTATCCCATGACCCTGCCGAAGTGCTATCGATGGCAGATGAGCTCATTGTTATAAACAAAGGAGAAATTGTTGAGCATGGCAATCCCAAGGCTCTATACAAACATCCCAAATTTCTTTATACGGCCCAACTGCTCACCAATTGCAACGTACTAACCGCTCATGAGGCCCGTTTTTGCGGCATTGACATAACCAAAGAATATGCGGTTGTTTATCCTGAGCAAATCAAAATTAAATTGATAGCTGCAACCAAAAGCTGGGTTGTTAAGCAGGTGTTATTTAAAGGTTTTTATGAGGATTTGATACTTAGGCATGAAGATATTACCCTACGGGTTTTGAGCGAGGAAACAGGGAAGTATGTTGAAGGGGATCTTGTGGCAGTGAGAGTTGAGAAGTATTTGGAGTATTAGTAGCAAAAAGCATAAACATCTTCTTTCCAAAGTGTTTTCCGCAGCAGATCAGCTTCGGGCGAAAACGGGCAGAACAATGTTGGGCGGTGCGGCTACAGGGGCATAGCAAGTTTTTGCAGAAGCGGGGCAAATGCGAACCGGGGCAAAATAATTGCAGCCCGTGGTTCTGCTCGTTTTGCAGGGCAAAGGCCGTGCAATGGGCACATAGAGGCGGCAGAGCGCAAAGAAGCCTCTCTGCTGCAAGCCTTTTTGGTTACTTTTGTGGCGACAAAAGTAACTGGCCCCCGCGGCCAGGAGCGCGACGATGTAAGTTCAATACAACAACAGCCGTTACCTGCCTCTGTGCGATTGCTTCGTTCCTCGCAATGACATGGAGGAGAAGTCATTTCACCTCTGCCAACTTTAGCTGCAGAACATCATATCTTAAAAAAATAAACCGGCACCATACCTCGCGCTGGCTACCGGTTTTTTAAACGTATATTTAAAAAAGGTCTTAATGCCTTAAATCAAGGCTCAGCATTACCAGGTTTTTACTTTCAACATAGGCGGTGCGCTCGTTCAACCTGTCAAGGACCTGATCAAGCGCCAGGCGGGTCTTTTTCTTTTTAATGTTGAGTTTGCTGTAAACTGTTTCCTCGTATATCAGCTTATTGTTATCGTTATAAAACTTAATGGTTTGCACGCGGGGCAAATTAATCTTGTGTTCAACTACCCAAAAACCGTGTACGTTTGTTATTTTATTTTGAGCCTGCACCGCAACTGCTGCAAATGCCAGGATACAAACTGTGATAATTAACTTTTTCATGGTGTTATTTTTAATATAAACTAAAATTAAGGGCTCGTAAAATGGCATGAAAATAGCGTAGGCACACAACCCGCCAGTTACGATTAACTGCATTTTAATACGACAAATAAACATCCAACCTGAAAAACGTACCGAAGCAGCCTTACTCCAGGTAGTTCGTCATCAAATGATTGCAGTTTGTCGCACTTTTATCCTAAAAGCCGCCCAATTAAACTGTTTTACAGTAAATTAGCTATATGAATACCGGCTTCGATCTCCTGCTCAATAATATAAAGCTGCCGCGCTTTTGGCAGCACCTGATATTTTGGGTAATTGTATCGTTTTTCATCACGACGCTTTATTCGTTCCAGACCAATTTTTGGGTATCCTTACGCAATAACCTTTTGTACATGCCCATACAAATAGCGTATTACTATGCCATTGCTTACTGGCTGGTGCCCAAATACGTTTTTGAAAAACGATATGTGATGTTTTTCATGATGCTGATACCGCTTGTTTTTGCATGTATGTTTATCAGCCGTACCATCGGAATCCTTTTTGTTGCGCCCTACCTGATCAGGTTGATGCACGTAACAGATGCCGGTTATATCGCCTCAACACAACGTCCGTTTTTTGAGCAATTAACAGATGGGCAAAGCCTGGTAAATTCATTTAAAGGGACTAACCTGTTTACCGGGTTTGTACTTGCTATTAAACTTTTTAAAATGTGGTATGAGCGCAAGCAGGCGGCATTAGAAGCCGAACTCAACGCGTTGAAAGCCCAGGTACATCCGCATTTTTTATTTAATACACTTAATAACCTTTATTCGTTAAGTCTTAATAATTCGCCCAAATCGCCGCAGGCTATAATTGGCCTGTCGGACCTGCTGCGCTATATGCTCTATGAATGCTCAGATAATGAAGTGCTTTTGGAGAAGGAAGTATTTATGATGCAGCAATATGTAAAGCTCGAAAAACTTCGCTATGAAGACCGCATCGACATTAACTTTACCATTACCGGTAATTTGAAAGATAAAACTATAGCCCCGCTGCTCATTTTACCTTTTATCGAAAATGCTTTTAAACACGGCACCAGCGAGCAGGTTGGCGCTACCTGGATCAATATTGATATCAGCGTTACACTAAACCACTTCAAGTTAAAAGTAGCCAACAGCAAACCCGAACATCCTGTTGAAGAAGGCTATACACCGGGGCATATCGGACTAAAGAACGTAACCAAAAGGCTCAACCTGCTGTACCCTCATACCTCACGCCTGAAGATAGTGAACGAAGAAGATACCTTTTTTGTGGCGCTTGACCTCGACCTGAAAATCATAAAACACGCTGCTGTACAACAAATGGTAACCGCATGAAAATCCGCACACTTATAGTCGACGATGAGCCACATGCCATTGAGGTATTGAAAAACTATCTTGCGCGCTTCAGCGAGATGGAGGTTACCGCTACCTGTAATGACGGTATTGAAGCCTTTCGCCTCTTGCAACAAAAACCTATCGATTTGATGTTCCTGGATATTCAGATGCCGGGAATAAAAGGTACCGACCTGCTGAAAAGCCTCAAGAACCCACCTAAAGTAATTTTCACCACCGCCTACAGCGAATACGCCCTTGATGGTTTTGACTTGAATGCGGTTGATTACCTTTTAAAGCCTATCTCCTTTGAGCGTTTCCTGCGGGCGGTCGACAAGATTTATCAGCTAAACGAGCATAAGGGCAAACTCCTGATTACCCATGAAGAGCCTGTAAGTGATACCCATACGTTCATTTATCTTAAAGTAGACCGTAAAACAATTAAGGTTAATATCAATGATATTTTATGGATAGAAAGCCTGCGCGATTATGTTAAAGTAGTGGCCGTAAATAACCACGTCCACATTACCAGGCAAAAGATCAGCCTGCTCGAAGAAATGCTTCCTGAGAACAGGTTTGTACGCATCCACCGGTCGTTTATAGTTGCGTTGAACAAAATAGATTCTTTTTATGCCTATAGCATGGATGTTGCCGGACATGAACTGCCTATCGGTCGCAACTATAAGCAGGACGTTCAGAAAAAGTTGAAGAGTGAGCGGTTGCAGATGGGGTGAAGTGTCCTAAAATTCTATTAATAATAAAAGCGTCATTGCCAGGTACGAAGACAACCGACCGCAGGGAGCTCATGATTGTAAGTCATTGATTATTAAGTGTATTTTTCTTGATGGATTTTATAACATGGGCATTGCCTGCGGCCCGGGCTTTCCGTTGCAAGTCCTCGCCTTTCCCGCCCGCAACCCCTTTACGCGCTCCGGGCTTTACACTGCAATCCCTAATGCGGCCCGCGCGCAACACCGTTAAAATATATTTTACATGTCATTACATTTTTTTTAGGGTTTCCCTAATGGATACTCGCAATAACTTTTTTTAAACTCACGCAACCCACCAGTCATTTACCAAATTCAATTCATCTTTTGCACGGGTAACGGCAGTGTACCACCATTTGCAAAGTTCATAGTATGGTGAACCGTACATGCTTTTATCTAAAAAGAGGTAAACATTGTTCCACTCGCCACCCTGGGCTTTATGACAGGTTACGGCATAGCCGTACGAAACTTTAAGGCAGTTGAGATAAGGGTCTTCGCGCATGGCTTCCCTATACTGTTCACTTTTTTGAGAAATGCCTTTTGCCTTCATCTGGTCATTAAAATCGATGATCAGCGCTTTGGATTGATCGTTAGTGAGATTTCCCTTTAAGCTTTCAAGCGCATCTAAAGAAAGCAGCATCTTAAACTCCTTCCCCGAAGCCAGCGCGGTGACCAACACTTTTTGAAATTTCATGCCCAGCTTTTGTTCGGTTTCTTCAAGCTCATTTACAATTACAAAATCGCCGTTGGTGAGTGGTACCGAATAATTATTTTGTGTTACCAGCAGCACATCGCCTACCTGCAGGGGCACATATCCCGAACCAAAAAGTTCGCGTCGCATATCCCGGTTTATCATTTGAACTTTTTTATTGCTGCGTGCTATAGCCAGGCAGCTATTGGGTCCGGCCGCCTTATAATTTGCCGCGTACAGGTTAAACATAACATCGTCTGTAGCGTGAAGTTTTACATTGTTGAGGTTTGATGCCGGGATCTTTGGAAATTTGGTGCGCTCCCGGCTTTCGCTCATCGTGCGGATAGCTCCTGCCAAAACCAGAATATCGTTGTCATCTTTATTACGTTCTATTTTTGAAAGCTTAACAGATACCGGGAAACGCTGATTTTTAGCCAGCCAGTCTGTATCAAGCGCGGGGCTAAAGCTTTGCCCTACGGGTGGCAACTGGCAGGGGTCGCCGACAAAAATAATCTTGCTCTTGTTAGCTACCTGGAAAAAATCCTGAAGCAGAATTCCCGAGCCAAAAACCGCGAAGCCATTGCCCTCAGTCAACGTGCCTGAAAGCATCGAAGCCTCATCAACAATATAAATGGTGGTTTCGGCATCGGCAGTGCGGGTTGAAAACTGCATGGTCATTTGTCCGGCCATACGTGGTGCCGAACTTTCGGCCAGTGTTCCTCGTCAAGGCCATCTATCTTATCAAAATTATATAATTCGCCATGAACTGTTGTGGCGGAGAAACCCGTTTTACCCCTTAAAACTGTGGCGGCTCTGCCCGTTGCCGCCAGCATGCAAAACTTCTTTTCCTTTTCTTTAAGCCATTGCGCAATGTGCTGCATCAAAAAGGTTTTACCGGTACCGGCATATCCTTTCAGCACAAAAACATCGGCAGCCGGATGGTCAAGAAATTTTTGGATTGCCTTGAAAGCAGATTTTTGATCTGTATTTAAAGTAATGGGCACGGGAATCCTTCTTTAATTAACGGGCACAAAGCCCGCAAACATGTTTCCGGCCTCCTTCAGTGTATTAAGCGGAACATAATCACAAACTTCAGCATATTCGCCCCACATTTGCTGCACTGCTTTATTATGATGGGCATTTGCAATGGCTTCGGCACTCAGCCATTCAAAAACTTCAATAATGGCGCCGTCGGCAGCTTCCATAATGATGGATTCACGGTCGGTTACCAGTCCTTCCTGTTTCAGGCGCGGTATATGCGTTTTCATTAACTGTTTTAATGCTTCCTGTTTGCCCGATTTAGGTTTATAAGCAACAATTACAATCTGTCCCATAGGCTTCCGTTTATTAATATGCAATTTACAAAAAACTGCAGAGGCTATATGACTAAAAAACAAGTTTAAAACTGGTCGTTCCTGGGTATGGTGTTTAGCTTTGTAAGCAGGGGCACTTATCGCTATTGGAGATCAGGCAAGGGACGCTTAATGCAAAAACGGCGACAAGATATCTTGTCGCCGTTCACTGATCTCCCCTTCAGGAGAGATTTATAAGGTTATTTTTTCCAAACGTTATTTTCAGGATTGTAATCCGGTAATACTTTATCAGGATCGTAAGTAACCGATTCAATTTCTTCGGTTGATGGATATTTAAATGTCCATGACGCATAACGCTCCCAAATTTCAACCGGCAGTTTTACGCGGTCAACTTTACCACCTTTGGTTTTAACTTCCAGGATAACCGGCATTGCCATTTTACCCAGGTTATCTAAAGTGATCAGCGAGCCTTTGGTTGGATCATTATCAACATATTTTACATCGCTTACAGCAACATCCAAACGCCAGTCGTTCAGGAACCAGCCTCTCCAAAACCATTGCAGGTTTTCGCCGCTTGCATTTTCCATCGTGCGGAAAAAGTCGTCGGGAGTTGGGTGTTTAAATGCCCAGCGGTTAATGTAGGTTTTAAAGGCGAAATCAAAACGCTCAGGACCTAAGATCTGCTCGCGCAGCAATACTAAACCGGCACTTGGTTTTGAATAAAGCAGGGTGCCGGTATTTTTTTCTTTAAGGTTGGCCGGCTGGCTCATAACAGGCTCAAGGTCGGGCCTGGTAAAGAAAGCACCGATAGTGTGCATATCCGGCACGCGGGTGCTTTTGTATTCGCCGTTATTAAAGTTAGCTGTCGATAGCGTATTGATGAACGTATTAAAACCCTCGTCCATCCAGCCGTACATGCGCTCGTTTGAGCCTACGATCATCGGAAACCAGGTATGCCCAAATTCGTGATCGTTTACACCCCAAAGGCTTGCTTTTTTGGCTTTAGCTCCGCAGAAAACAATGCCTGGATATTCCATACCACCCACTATACCTGCAACCGCAGTAGCAGCAGGATAAGGGAACTCGAACCATTTTGATGAGTTATACTCAATAGATTTTTTAACGTACTCTGTTGAACGGCCCCAGGCATCGTTGCCATCACTTTCAACCGGGTAGGCAGATATAGCAGTTGATTTTTTACCGCTTGGCAGGTCCATCTTGGCAGCATCGATAATAAATGCTGCAGATGAAGCCCATGAAGCATCACGGGCATTCTTGATTTTAAAGTGCCAGGTTAACTGGGTTTTACCGGCAGGGCGCGATTTTGGATCGGTAACCTCAGCAGCCGAACGGATGATCACTGTGCTTTCGCTTTTTTCGGCGGCTGCCCAGCGTTTCAATTGCTCAGGGGTATATACATCCTGCGGGTTTAATAATTCGCCGGATGCTACTACGATATGGTTTGCAGGAGCAGTGATGCTCAGGTCAAAATCACCATATTCCAGGTAAAACTCACCCGGGCCGCTATACGGCAGGGTGTTCCAGCCCATTACGTCGTCATACACACATACGCGCGGGTACCACTGTGCAATAGTATAAACTTTACCATTTTTGGTTTGCAGATAGCCCATACGGTCTGATCCATAATTTGGCGACACAAATGAGTATTCAATTTTCAGTTTAGCCTGTCCGCCGTTCGCGGCAATTTCCTTTGGAAGGAAAACCTGCATCCTGGTGTCGGTGATCAGGAATTTAACGTCGACATATTCGCCTTTCGTACCGGCAACTTTTACCGATTTAATTTTATAACCAGCATCAAATGCTTCACCGCGGCCCCAGTTACGGCTACCCGCAGGCGGAACGATAGCTGTGCCTCTTGAATCGAGCTTAAACAGGTTCTGATCAAGCTGCATCCACATAAAGCCCAATGTTTGCGGACTGTTATTGGTATACGTTAAAACTTCCGAGCCGGTAATTTCGTTGGTTTGATCGTTCAGCTTGGCAGCCAACTGATAGTCGGCACGGTTTTGCCAGTATTTATATCCCGGCTCACCGCTTGCCGCGCGGAACTCAGTACCATTCTTAGTGTAAAACCCGGGACCGAAAGTTTCGTGATAATCGTAAACAGAACCAGCGGGGAGTGTGGTGGTAGGCGCTGGCTGCTGGGCATAACTCATCCCTGCGGCCAACATAAAGGCAAGGCTGCAACCTGCCATCAGTTTTAGTTTCATGTTCAGTCAAATAAATTGCGTAAAGGAACAAGTATACTACAAATTAGGCAGAAGCAAAAGATCGGTAAAACGATTGTTACGGATTTATTAAATAATTAAATTCATGCTTAGTAGCTATATATCAGGTGGATTGGGATAAATATTGAAATAAGCATTTCGAAAATATCATGTCATTGCGAGCGTAGCGCGGCAATCGCATGTTATACAGGGCGGCCTACCTCCGTGCGATCGCTTCGTTCCTCGCGATAACATATTTATTTCCACCATTGTTGGGAGTTGTCATACCAACAACGGTGGAACTTTAAAGGCTTATATTCATAAACCAAATTTCTTTTGTAAATTTGAATATGACCACGCTAACTGTGAACATAACTAATGAAAGCGATTTACCTGTATTACAGGAGATATTAAATCGTTTTGGTTTAACGTATACTATCGATATAGAAAATGAGTTCTCTTTTTCAAAAAAAGATATCGAAGGCTTACTCAAATCAAAAAAGGACTTTTTAGAAGGAAAAACAACCGCCCGAAATTGGGATGATATAGAAGAAGACCTGAACAGTGCCTACAATTAAACTTTTAAGGAGGGCCGAGCTTGAATTTATTGATGCCTGTAACTGGTATGAAGAACAACAAAAAGGCCTATCAAAATATCTTAGGAAGAGCTCAAAGGGGTTTTAGGTATTATAAAACTCCATCCCGAACTGTATTCAAAAAGATATGATATAGATCTTCACTTCGCCCCGCTACAGAAATTCCCATATATAATAGTTTACTGGCACGATAAAGACCTTGATACTGCTTTTATTATCTCAATTTTTCATACCAAACGAAACCCCGATGAATTCGAAAGCTAACTAAAACTTACGAAGCCCTAAGCCTCGTAAGTCGTCGAAATCCCTTACTTCCCCAAAAAATGATCGGCATAAACCTTCTCATCAAAACCGAAGAAAAGGAAACCATTATCCTCAATAACCGGGCGTTTGATCATGCTGGTTTTTTGTTGTAATAATTGCATCGCGTCGACATTGGTTTTGATGCTTTCTTTAACCGCGGGGTCAAGCTGTTTCCAGGTGAGGCCCTGTTTATTCAAAAATTTCTCATAGCCCGCTTTGCTGTCCCATTCCTGCAGCTTTTCGGTACTTACACCCAGCTTTTTGAAATCCTGGAAATCGTAAGCTACTTTATTTTCTTTAAGCCAGTCGAGGGCTTTTTTTACTGTATTGCAATTGGTAATTCCGTAAACTTTCATGGGGTAAATTTACGGATTTAGAGGTATCATAGGCAGATGCTATGGCAACTCACCTGTTCTTTTACAATGAGACGATACGAAACAAAAAGAGGCGCCATTACGCGCCTCTCCTAACAAATATCTATCAGCAATTAACCATTGCCGCCGCCATTGCTTTTTCCTCCGCCTTTGGTATCATCGTTATTAATGCCACGCTGGTTCTTTTTGATATCGCCATTCAATTTACCAAACTTAAAGTTTAATCTCACGGCAAAATTCCTGTAGCGGTTATGGTATAATGATTCCTGGTCAAAATCAACTGTATGTGTGGTCGATCTGAATGTACGGTATCTACTGTATGGGTTGTTGGCTACCGCTGATATGGTTAGCTTTTTGTTCAGGAACTCTTTAGATAGTACGTAGGAGTTAAAAATAAAATTGCTCGATTTACCTTGTAAGGTAACATCACCGCTAAAGAAACCGGCATCAAGCCCTAAACGGTAGCCACCATCAAACTTGTAACCAATATTGGCAAAAGCGTTGCCGGTGTAACCATCGTTTTTGTAAAACTGACCATTATAAGTACCTTTTAACCATACATGCGAAATTTGCCCGTTGATGTTAACCGTAAACTTTTTAGTGATTGAGTAATTGGTATTCAAGTTTAAGCCAAGTGAACGGTTGCTACCCAAATTTTGGTACGTAGTAAACGTAACCGTATCAATATGATCACCCATGTTGTTTTGAATCAGGCTGGTTACGTTTTGGATAGCATTGTTGGAGAACGCATAGCTCAAACCAACATTGATTGATCCTTTTGAGAAATTACTATAGTTCAACTCAAAAGTATTGTTCAGCTCGGGTTTCAGATCGGGATTACCGGTACTGATGAATTTAGGGTTCGATTTATCAATAAATGGATTTAACTGGTAAATGCCCGGCCTTTGAATGCGCTGGGTAAAGCCCAAACTGATGCTGCTGCTTTTCATAGAGCGCTGAACAGATACCGATGGAATAAAGTTATTATAGCTTTTATCAAGCGGCGTGCCTGTAAACACGGCATTTACCTGGGTATGCTCTAAACGTAAACCCGCCTTGCCTGTCCATTTATCCATCTTTAACTGGTATGAGTTATAAGCACTGTACACATCCTGGTGATAGTCGAACTCGCCGGTTTGTCCTGCATTGACGTTATATACCGAACTGGTTGAATCTTTGTCTTCGCGTCTGTAGTCGCTGAAATTGTTCCGCAGAATCACTTTACCGCCGGCCTCAATACTGATTTTCTTCAATGGATAAGCATAATCTAACTGGAAAGTATGCTCACGGTTACCTGCATTATTATATTGCCTGAAATCGGGTTGGAGGGCATTGTAATAATTAACCCTTTCCGAAAACTGGTTATCGGTGAAATTTTTGCTCGGTCCGTAGCTGTATTTGTAGGATAATGTTAGCAATTCATCTTTATGCCCTTTAAAGCCTAACTGGTAGTTGATAGACGCGTCGAGACCCTGATCATGATTGTAACCGTTGCTCGACAGCCTATAACCCTGGGTCAGATCACCGGCCGCATTCGTCTGGGCCGATCGTTGTGAGCCGTCCTGATCAAATTCGCCATGAAAAAACTCGAATGAACCGGTAAGCAGGTTTAGCGTATCAATCTCATAGCTCAGCTCTGCATTAGCATAGCGATATTTGCCGCCAAATGAATTATTGCCTGTTTGCAGGATGCTTGATTCAGGATCAAAAAAAGTTTGTTTGGTGGTTGATGTATTGGTATTACGCTTCTGGTTACCAAAACCTGCATAACCCGAAACTCCGAACTTACCCTGCTTGGCAGTCATGTTCAGGTTATAGCCAGGGCCCCATACACTATTATAGCGCATGTTGACGCTGCCGTTATACCCCTGATCGGCGTTCTTTTTAGTGATGATGTTAATTATACCTGCCAAACCCTCGGCATCGTATTTTGCAGGCGGCGTAGTGATCACCTCAATCTTTTCGATGTTGGTGGCCGGCATTGCCTTTAATACGTCTGACGGGTTTTTAGCCATCAGTGCCGATTCTTTCCCGTTGATCAGGATCTTGTATTTGCCGCTGCCTTTTAACTTGATGTTATCGTCGCCATCCACGGCTAAAAGCGGTACTTTACGCATCATGTCCAATGCAGAAACCGCTTTGCTTTCGGGGTCGGCAGTTACATCGTAGCTTAGGCGGTCAACCTCTTGTTTCATAACCGGCTTTACAGCGGTAATGGTTACCTCGTTCAGCTGTTTGCTTGATGCTGCTACCAGGATCCGCCCCGCATCAAACGTTTTATCGGTTATTTTCACCGGGAGTACTTTTGTTGCATATCCAACAGAAGCTACTACTAACTGATAGGTTTTACCTTCGGGGGCTTTCAGTTCAAAGCTCCCGTCATCTTTGGCAAGCGTACTTTTTACCGGGGTTTTGGTAGCGGCATCCTGCAGTGCCACCGTACCATACCCCAATGGTTTGTTGGTTACCGAATCGATCACGGTACCTTTAACAGTTATATTTTGAACAGGAACCGGTGCGGCAGCCTGGGCCATAACCATGCCCGTGACAAAACAGCAGATCACTGTTAGTAGAAATTGTTTCATAATTGCGATTTTGGTCATAAGACGTTTAAGATAACCGGGTGTGACAGTAAAAAGTATGCGTTTAACACTTTTTAACGTTTGCCACTGCCGGGTAACGGATTAGTTACTGAAGTTGTTAATTGCGGCTTCCGCTGCTGGTATCATCATTGTTAATACCACGTTGATTTTTCTTTATGCTGCTGTTAAGCCTGCCAAACTTGTAGCTCAGGCTCACGTTAATAGTGCGATAAAAGTTGTTATTGGCTGTGTAAGTTTCAAAGCCATCACCTTTGGTATAAAAGTCGAGCTTGTTGAATTTTTTGAAAGGATTGTTAACGTTTAATGATAATGATACCTTTTCGTTAAACATCGTTTTGGTTCCGCTGATGGAACTGAAAAAGAAATAATTGTCCTTTCCCTGCAACAATACATAACGGCTGTCATACCCAATGTTTAAGCCGGCGCGATAGCCGCCATCAAATTTGTAGCTGGTATAAGTAAAAATGTGTCCCTGGTTACCACTGTTGCTGAAAAGCGAGCCGTTGTAATAGCCCTTCAGCCAAACAAACAGTAATTCGGCATTTATATTCACGTTCAGTTTTTTGGTGATGGGATAATTCACATTCAGATCAAAGCCCCAGTTTTTGTTCGAGCCCACATTAGCGTAAGTGGTAGTAGTAACTCCTGCGGTATCAACCGAGGCTAAATTTTGTACCGTGTTATTGGCAAATGAGTAATTGGTGCTCAGGTTGATGGAGCCTTTGGCAAAATTGCTATAACCCAGCTCAAAATTATTGGTTACCGCGGCCCTTAGGTTAGGATTACCAACGTTACGGTATTGCGGGTTGGATTGATCAGTATATGGGTTAAGCTGGTAAATACCGGGGCGTTGGATGCGTTGGGTAAAACCAAGCGTGAGACTGCTGCTTTTCAGGCTCCGTTGTACCGATACCGAGGGCACAAAATTATCATAGTTTTGGTTAACGGTTGGTTTCCCTACCGCGAAATCGGCGTTAACCGTGGTATGTTCCAACCGCATACCGCCTTTAAAAGCCCATTTGGTTAACTTAACGGAATAGGAGTTGTATACACCATAAATATTTTGTTTATAGGTAAAATTATTCACCTGCGCTGTATCGGCGTGATACTCATTATCAACGTCGCTTTTTACGTCGGTATTAAACTGGCTATAGTTATTGCGCAGCGTTGCTTTACCACCGGCCTCAACAGTAAGAATTTTGGAAGGTTGGATATAATCTAACTGAAAAGCATGCTGCTTTGAACCTGAGTTATTGTATTGCCTGTAATCTTTAGGGACACCTTCGCCGCTAAAGTCATTACCTTTTGTGGCTTCGCTGGTTTGAAGATTGTTATTATAATTGTATTTGTAGGATACGGTAAGCAGCTGCTCCTTGTTTTTTTTAAAGCCTAACTGGTAATTCAGCCCCACATCCGATCCTTTAAATTCGCCTGTGCCATTGTTAAACAAACGGTAAAATTGCGTAACAGCATCGGCGCTATCGCGTTGGGTAGTAACCTGATAATTATGCTGATTGCTTTTGCCATGATAAAAATCAAACATGCCGGTAATCAGGTTCAGGGTATCTACCTCATAACTTAACTCACCGCTGCCATACAGGTTTTTGCCAGTGTTGCCCCTTGTACCTGTTTGACTAAGTGTTGACTGCGGATCGGTTGACTGTGGCTTAAAAAAAGTGGTCATGTTCTCGAACGATGACGTACGCAAGGGCCTGTAGTTATAACCGGCATAGCCGCTAAAACCAAACTTCCCTTGCTTCAAGGTAAGGTTAACATTGCCCCGTTCACCATAAACACTATTATAGCCCGTATTGATACTTACGTTATACCCCTGGTCCGCATTTTTTTTGGTGATGATATTGATGATCCCCGCAAGGCCTTCGGCATCATATTTTGCGGGTGGCGTGGTGATTACTTCTATCTTTTCAATATTGGCAGCGGGCATGGATTTCAGCACATCCGATGGGTTCTTGGCCATCATGGCCGATTCCTTTCCATTGATCAGGATCTTGTAATTATCATTACCCCGTAGTTTGATAGCGTCGTTGCCATCAACAGAAAGTAAAGGGACTTTCCGGATCATATCCAGCGCGGTGATAGACTTACTTTCCGGGTCGGCGGTTACATCATAGCTCAGGCGGTCGACCTCCTGTTTCATTACCGGCCTTACGGCGGTAACGGTAACTTCTTTCAATTGTTTGCTCGATGCCGAAAGCAGGATCCGGCCTGCATTAAATATATTATTTGTAAGTTTTACCGGGATAGTTTTGGTGGCGTAACCAATAAAAACAGCAACTAACTGGTAAGTTTTACCTTCGGGTGCTTTTAGTTCAAAACTGCCATCGTCTTTAGCCAGCGTGCTTTTTACCGGGGCTTTGGTGGCGGCATCCTGGAGCGCAACAGTAACATATCCCATAGGTTTGTTATTAGCCGAATCAATGATAATACCTTTTACAGTAATATTAGGAACTGCCGGAGCGACGGGAGCTTTTGTTTGAGCAAATAAGAAGGTAGAAAAGCAACAGCAAAGTACCGTTAGCAGGATTTGTTTCATAAGGTTATTTAGGTTTACAAGACGTAAGTACATACCCGTGCGTTACAACACGAATTACGATTTGAACGGAATTTTAACTAAAATATTAGTTTGTAACGACGTTGTTACTTATTATAACGAGTCATGGTAAGTTCGGTTCCAATAGTTGCAAAACTCTTCACCATCTCTATCGAACGATCGATCAATGCAGGCAGTTCGGGCTGTTCGTCTTTATCAAACGGGCTCAGCACAAAATCAACCTGGCGGCCTTTGGGGTAATTATCACCAATGCCAAAGCGCAAACGGGCGTAGTTATTGTTGCCAAGCACCTCTTCAATATTTTTAAGGCCGTTATGCCCGGCGGCACTGCCTTTGGGTTTTAAGCGTAAGGTACCCAGCGGCAGGGCAAGGTCATCCACGATAACTAAAACATTCCCCACCGGAATTTTCAGGTCTTTCATCCAGTAGCTCAGGGCTTTTCCGCTCAGGTTCATATAGGTAGTAGGTTTAATGAGGCAAAGCGTACGGCTTTTGAACGATACCTCGGTATAATAAGCTAAGCGTGAGTTTTGAAACCTCGCTCCCTCTTGCCTGGCCAGTTCATCCAACACCATAAAACCTATATTATGCCGTGTATCTGCATACTCCGGACCAATATTTCCTAAACCTACAATTAAATATTTCATGCCCCCTGGCCCCCTAAAGGGGGAATTATGAAGCTATCCAAACCAACAATACAATCGTCATTGCGAGGTACCAAGCAATCGCAAACTGTACAGGGCGGACCTCCTAATCGGGGATTGCTTCGTACCTCGCAATGACGTGATGGTTATCTTTCAGAAATGCTCCGAGTAATTAATTAAATTTTTATGCGAAGATATTGTTTATTGCTCAAACAAAAACAGCGATAGAATTACTCTACCGCTGTTTTTAATTTCACCTCTTGTTCCCCCTTCAGGGGTTAAGGGGGTTATTTTTTACCTTGAGCTGCTTCCTGCTCTGCCTGACGTAATGCACGTGAGGTAGTTACAGAAACAATGGTATCTTCTTTAGCGTTGGTGATCACTAAGTTATCTAATTTAATATCAGATACTTTTACTGATTTACCAACTTCAAGAGATTCGATGCTTACTTCAATAGCATCAAGATGATCTTTAGGAAGCGCTTTGATACGCAGTTTCCTTAATTTTTGAACCAGCTTACCACCTACTTTAACACCTGGAGAAGTACCGGTTAATTTTACCGGGATCTCGATGGTGATAGGTTTTTTCTCATCTAACAATAAAAAGTCAATGTGAGTGATTTTTTCAGTTAGTGGGTGGAACTGGATGTCCTGGATGATAGCTTGTGATTTAACACCGGCAATTTCAAGATCGATGAAATGAACAACCGGAGTATAAACAACGGCCCTCAAATCAGCTGCGGACACAGAAAAGTGGGTCTGGGTAGCACCACCATAAAGAACTGCAGGCACCTGGCCATTGTAACGCAGCTCTTTCGCGTCTCTTTTCCCTACGTTCTCTCTTAGAGAACCGCTAATAGCAATTGATTTCATTTTTATTTATTTGTTTATTTATTTGTAGTCCATGGTCGATAGTCAATAGACCATAGATTTATTTTTATTCTAACTAATCAACCACAGCCATGGACTATCGACCACTGACTATGGACTTAAAACTAATCCACCTTAAACAAGGTACTAATCGAACCGTGTTCGTTTACGTTGCTTATCGCTTTTGCAAACAGTTCGGCGGTTGAAAGCACCCTTATTTTAGGGCTGCTTTGTTTAAGCGGGATTGTATCTGTAACTATCAGTTCAGTCAATGCCGAGTTTTCGATAGTTTCATAAGCCTTACCTGATAATACCGGGTGTGTACAAACCGCACGTACGCTGCGTGCACCACGCTCCATGATCAGTCCGGCTGCTTTCGCTAACGTACCTGCGGTATCGCAAATGTCATCAATCAGTACTATGTCCTGATCGGTAACATCACCTATCAGCGTCATGGCTTCAATTTCGTTGGCACGTTTACGGCGTTTATCGCAAATTACCACTTCGGCATTAAAGAACTTGGCAAAGCTGCGGGCCCTGTATGAACCGCCCATATCAGGCGATGCGATGGTAAGGTGACCTAAGCCAAGGCTTTTAATATAAGGTACAAAAATGATAGAAGCATCCAGGTGATCAACCGGAACATCAAAAAATCCCTGGATCTGCGCTGCGTGCAAATCCATGGTCATGATGCGGTTAATACCGGCTGCAACCAACAGGTTAGCTACCAGCTTTGCACCAATGGCAACACGGGGTTTATCTTTCCTGTCCTGACGGGCCAAACCAAAGTAAGGTATAACGGCGTTTACATAATGTGCTGAAGCGCGGCGGGCGGCATCAATCATCATGAGTAACTCCATTAAATTATCGGTAGGCTGGTGGGTAGACTGGATCAGGAAAACATCGCATCCCCTTACAGATTCATTAAAATGCGGCTGGTATTCGCCATCGCTAAAACGCGATATCACAACTTCGCCTAACTCACGACCATAAGCATCAGCTATAAGATGCGCAAGTTCCTGCGAACCTGATCCTGAAAATAATTTAACCGGGTTAAATTGTAAGGGCATTTTGATTTTGAATTTGGGATGTTCGATTTCGGATCTTACCTGTCCTTCACCGTTGATCTTTTACAAATACAACCGTTATAAAACACAATTCGGATTTCAAGTTTTCCAATCAGAATAAATCCGAAATTGAAAATCCGAAATCCGAATTTTATTGTTGCCCGACCAGGATTCGAACCTAGACAAACGGTACCAAAAACCGTCGTACTACCATTATACTATCAGGCAATCTCCTTTGGTTTGTTTTACTCCCCGAAAAGGAATGCAAATATAGCGCGAATATTTGATTCTCAAAATAGAATTTTAAAAAAGTTTATTATCAACTCAAACACAGTAAAATAAAATACAAATGCGCTTCAAAACGCCTCTTTTAATGGCAACATCCCAATAGTTTTATTATTTTCGGCTGCTTTAAACCTGTTTTTTAGATAGCATCCGAACATGAATTACAAAAAACTCAACAATATATTTGGCTGGGTGGCCTTTATCATTGCCACGGTAACTTACATTTTAACCCTTGAGCCATCATCAAGCTTTTGGGATTGCGGCGAATTTATAGCCTGTATCTATCGCTTACAGGTAGCCCACCAACCCGGCGCGCCCCTGTTTACCATCATTGGCAAGGTATTTACCCTGCTATCCATGGGCGATAATACCAAAGTTGCTTATTGGGCCAACATGGCATCGGCCCTGGCCAGCGGTGCTACCATCATGTTCCTGTTTTGGACCATTACCGCCCTTGCTAAAAAACTATTGGTTAAAACAGAAGAGCAACTTAATTCAACCAACCTGATCCTCATCATTGGTTCGGGCCTTGTTGGTGCTTTAGCCTATGCATGGTCGGATACTTTTTGGTTTTCGGCCGTTGAATCAGAGGTTTATGCGCAATCGTCCCTTTGCACCGCGGTAGTATTTTGGGCGATATTAAAATGGGATGCCCATGCCGATGAACCTCATGCCGACAGGTGGATAGTTTTTATCGCCTATGTAATGGGCCTTTCCATCGGTATTCACTTATTAAACTTACTGGTGATCCCGGCTATCGGTTTGGTGATCTATTTCCGCAGGGTAAAAAATGTTACTACAAAAGGCACACTGCTTACTTTTTTGGTAAGTGTTGTGGCACTGGCATTTGTACTTTGGGGCGTTATACAATACACCGTAAAAGGCGCGGCTTTTTCCGATCTGCTTTTTGTAAATACTCTGGGAATGGGCTTTGGCAGTGGTGCGGTGGTGTTTTTTGTACTGCTCATTATTACCATTGTTGCAGGCATTTACTATACTATAAATCCTGTTAAACCTGCCATTATTTTAGCGGCCGTATGCTTTGTATTGATATTAGGCATCAGCGGCGGTATTATTGGTTTAATAGTAAGCGCGGGTATTTTAGCGCTGCTGGAGTATGTAGTAAAAATCCGCGAAAAGCGTTTCGCGCTTAACAGCTTTTTAATTTGCCTGCTGTTTATCCTGTTTGGCTACAGTTCATTTGTGATGATCGTGGTACGTGCAAAGGCTAGCCCTAACCTGAATAACAGCGACCCGGAAAATGCTTTTGCCTTAAACAGCTATCTTAACCGCGACCAATACGGCGATACCCCGTTATTGTACGGACAGTTTTTTGATTCGGAAGCTACAGCACAAACCGAAGGCGCTAACATTTACCGCCGCGGGGCAACCAAATACGAAGTTGCCGGTAAAAAACTCAATACCGTTTATGACCGTAATACCATATTCCCAAGGATGTTCAGCGATAAGCCCGGCCACCCGGAATTTTACCGTGAGTGGACAGGCCTT
>JGI24737J22298_10000097_pt1 | contig 25865 bp, 24 predicted proteins | sample KBSCornC3_FD_22298 | JGI IMG/M metagenome (IMG submission 22298) | reverse complement strand
CCACAAAAACCTGTTTGGGATTTGTAATTGCATATGCTTTTATAAGCTCATCTATCATCGGCACATAACTCTGCAACCTGCTCAGGCCTTCCTGTAAATATTTGGAGCCATTATAGGTGTTAGGGCTATACCATAACGGGTGCTGGAAAATGATAACCGCTTTTGGAAAATCGGCTAAAAGCTTGTCAGCTATGGTCTTTAAATTTTTTTGATAATCTTCGGGCGATACGGGTGCGCCATGCGGCCCTTGTATGGCACTGTCATTTGTACCAAGTTTTATCGAAAATATCAGCAGCGCGTTCTTAGTTGTAAAAGCGCTGGCAGCTTCTTCAACTTTGGCAAGAGTGCCGGTACCGGGTAAAAAATCAAGTGTAGTATAACCACTATGCCCCTGGTTGCTGAAGCTTACCGTATCAAGGTTCTTTTGTTTTTGCAGATAAGCTGCTGCTGTGGCCGGTGGCGCTTCAGTTGCCGGATCGGCCAACTGTACGCCCTGGGTTATGCTGTTGCCTATGAATACAATGTTTAAATTTGGTTTTTTATGCTGCGCGAATGTTATTGCCGAAGCAACGAATAACAGAACAACAGCAAACAGGTATTTTTTCATTTATAAATTGAGTATTGAAATTAAAAAATCGTTACCATTTTATACCCATATTCCAAAACATGAAAGCCCATTTATCAACCTGGCCGTTTATTAACTGGGCTGTACTTTGGCCTGCCCCATGACCGGCATTGGTTTCAATACGGATAAGTATTGGTGCCGCTCCCTGCTGGTATTCCTGCAGGCGGGCAGCGAATTTAAAGGAGTGGGCAGGCACTACACGGTCGTCATGATCGGCAGTGGTAACCATGGTTGCCGGGTAAATACCCGGTTTAAGGGCATGATAAGGTGAATAGTTATAAAGATATTTAAACATCTGCTCCGAATCTTCAGCAGTGCCGTAATCATAGCTCCATCCGGCCCCGGCGGTAAATTTGTTATACCGGAGCATATCCATTACACCAACAGCGGGGAAAGCTACTTTAAACAAGTCGGGACGCTGGGTTAACATGGCGCCGATAAGCAAGCCGCCGTTTGAGCCACCCGAAACCGCGAGATAATCTTTCGAGGTATATTTGTTTTTGATAAGATATTCGGCGGCTGCAATAAAATCATCAAATACGTTTTGTTTTTTTAGCTTGATGCCTTTGCGGTGCCAGGTTTCGCCGTACTCGCCGCCCCCGCGCAGGTTAGGTACAGCGTAAATGCCCCCATGCTCAAGCAATACGATGTTTGATGTACTGAAAGCCGGGGTTAGGCTAACACCGAAACCTCCGTAAGCGTACAGCAAAGTTGGATTTTGACCGTTTAGTACCGTCCCTTTTTTATAGGTGATGATCATCGGGATCTTTGTTTTATCCTTCGAGGTATAAAACACCTGTTTTGATTCATATTGCTCAGGATCAAACTTTGCACCCGATTTTTTATAGACCGCCGAAGTACCGGTTTCAATATCCAGTTTAAAAATGGTGGGCGGATATATATAGTTGGTAAAAGTGTAATAGGCAACCTTCTCCTCCTTTTTTGTGCCGAAACCCGACGCGGAGCCTATTGATGGCAACTGGATAGTACGTTCAAGTTTGCCATCCATATTATATTGCTGGATCAGCGAGGTGGCATCCTGCAGGTATTCAGCAAAAATTTTACCTCCGCCGGTAGTGGCGCTTAATACGTTTTTAGTTTCTGGGATGAGGTTTTTCCAGTGGGTGATACCCGGCTCGGCGGCATCAACAGTAACTATTTTAAAATTGGGCGAGTAGATATTGGTGAGAATATAAAGCTTGCTCCCCACATTATCCAAAACGCTGTGCTGGTTGTCAAAGTTATTTACAACGTTAATGATCTGGCTGCCGGATTTACTTAAGTCCTGGATGTAAAGCTCGTTGCCGGTTGTTGAAGTGGCGGCAGTGATCACCAGAAAACGTTCATCTTCGGTAAGATAAGCGCCTATGTAACGGCGGGGGATTTTATCACCGCCGAAGATCAGCTTATCGGCACTTTGAGGTGTGCCCAGCTTATGGTAATAAAGTTTATGAAACTGTGTCATTCCCGAAAGCTGGCTGCCTTCTGTCGGCTTATCATAGCTACTGTAATAAAAGCCATCAGTGCCATGCCATGCCAGTCCGCTAAATTTTACGTCTTTTAAAGTGTCGCCAACAACAGTTTTATCTTCGGTGTTAATAACGATGACCTTGCGCCAGTCCGAACCGCCTTCAGAGATCTGGTAGGCTGCCAGCTCACCGTTTTTGCTAAACTCGATGCCTTGTAAAGAGGTAGTACCATCGGCAGAGAATTTATTGGGATCAAGGAAAACTTCGGGCGCGCCGTTATCGCCCAACTGGCGGTACAATACATTCTGGCTTTGCAGCCCGTCGTTTTTATAAAAGTAAATGTATTTACCTTCCTTAAAGGGGGCGCTATATTTTTCGTAGTTCCATAAAAACTCCAGGCGCTTATGAATGTCGGTCCGGTACGGGATCTGATCGAGATAGTTGAACGTTACCTTATTTTCGTCCTGTACCCAGGCTTTGGTGTCATCGGCATGGTCATTCTCCAGCCAGCGGTAGGGATCGGGCACCTGTGTGCCAAAATAGGTATCAACAACATCAACTTTTTTTGTTTTGGGGTATGGAAGTGTTTTTATAGTCATTTGTGCATGTGTATAGCTGCAAAATAAAACAGCTAACGCTAATAAACAGAACGTTTTTGTCATGGTTGTTTAAATTACAGGCAACTAAAGATAGCCATTCGGGTTACATTGCCGCAAGGCAATAACGGTTCAAAAGGTTAAAAGTTGTTAATTTTGCACCCGGTTGCTGTTTAATTGCCCGTGGCAGGCTATATTAGCGGCGTGAAAAAACTGTTGTAAAATAAGGGCAAGTTGTTAAAAACTAACCCCTTTATTTTTTTGCAGCTGATACCCGGTGTGATTTTTAACCAGAAAGCGGAGCCTGTTATCAACGAAGTATCAATAATAATGCGTTTTTTTACACGTTTGCTTTGCGGTTAAGGATGCAGCGGCAACTTACGGTAATACAGTTACATAATAACAAACATGAAACAAACCCTTACTTTTTTTACAGCAGGCCTTTTAATGCTGCTGGCATTTACTTCAAAAGCTCAGGATACCAACGATAAAGATGACGAAACCAAAGTAAAACTTAAACCTTATGTTGGCTTAGGTATGGGTATTTCTTATCCGTTAAGCGATTTCCAAAAGGTGGATTATAAGAATAATAAATCGGGCTTTGCAAACAAGGGCGTTACCTTCCAGCTTGACGGAGCATATTACATCTACAGAAATTTTGGTATCGGCTACACTTTCTCATACCAGGACCAAAGCAATTTTTCATATGATGACGACCTGATACTATCGCAGGGCTATACAACCGATTTTAAAGCCGACCAGGGAACTGTTACCGCTGATAAACGTTACCGTAGCTTTAACCTGTTAGTAGGCCCGCAATATACCTTTGTATGGCGAAGCCTGTCATTTGATTTAAGGGCATCGGCAGGTGCTATAAAAAGCCAAACATCACCGCAGTTAACCATTAGTGTTACCGGCGTTGACGCGCAAAGCGGCAGCATTACACAGCAAAGTGCCAAAGGCTATGCTTTTGCATATGGAGGCAGCGCGGCTATCAGGTTGGATATGGGTGCCGGCTGGGGATTATCGCTTAAAGGTAATTATGTTAAATCGCAGGGATATGATGTAACAACAACCGGGCGTACGCTTAATGTAGGCCGTTTAGTCACCAAACAGCCAATTACCGAAGGACAAATTGTATTTGGCTTATACAAAGCTTTTTAATTGAAGCTAAAGGCGAAATGCATAAAGCTTAAGGCTAAAAAACCTTAATAAGATTATTCTCTCATAAACAAGAAAAGCAGATCAACGATCTGCTTTTCTTGTTTATGAGGCATTGATAGCTTATTAGTTAACCGTGATCTGCTCTGGTTTATCGGCTACAATTTCGGGCTGACCTTTAAAAAACTCAAATGTGCCGGTTGCGCATACGTGTTTTCCTTTTATGACAGATAGGTCAAGCTTTATTGTGCTGCCTTTTACAGCTATGGTATATTTTTGCCTTGGGTAAGCTGCGCCCATGTTCAAAAGGGTAAGCGTGTCGCTCACTGCTTTGTACGATTAAACGGTATCGCACAATGTGCCTGTTTTGCCTATATTGGCTTTAAAATCGGCCATGGTAAAGCCTTTTGACTGTGCAGATGCCTTGCCGGCAAAAACAACCATGATCAATGCCGGCAGTAATATTTTTTTCATTGCTTAATATATCAGTGCTTTGGCGATTGCTGGTCTTCGTCTTTTTTATCCGGAGCAGGGGCATAGCCATCTTCAAAATTTAAAGTAAACGCTGATTCTGATGCCCGGGAGGCCGCGTTCAGTCCGGCTACATCCGGTTCGCTGTTATCAATTATTTCGTTACCGGTGTCCTGGCCTTCATTCTGCTCATATTCATTGCCGGGGTCTTTATCTTCCTGCGCATCGTCAAGATTTGGGTTTTCGGGGATTGCCATAATTTTAATGTTTAATGTATGCTGAATAACCACTAAGATACGGCGTTGTTTGTTGGTTATTGTGTAACAATCTTTATCTTTTCTGTTTGGCTGTTAAAACGTATTTTTGCCGGATATGCCGGTTCGCGACAAACTCTATTTTGCTTCTGATGTTCATTTAGGCACGGGCACATATGCCTCAAGCCGCCAACGCGAAGATATAATAGTGCGCTGGCTCGACAGTATTAAGCATGATGCCGCCGAACTATTCCTGGTTGGCGATGTTTTCGACTTCTGGTTTGAATACAAAACCGTAGTGCCCAAAGGCTACATCCGTTTTCTTGGCAAACTTGCTGAACTTGCCGATGCCGGTGTAAAGCTTTACCTGTTTAAAGGCAACCACGATATGTGGATGTTTGATTATTTTGTAAATGAACTGGGCGCAACTATTATCAGCAACGAATTAAAAATTGAGCGCGGCGGCAAAAAATTCTTCATTCATCATGGCGATGGGCTTGGTCCGGGGGATAACTTTTACAAGTTTTTAAAAGGTTTTTTCAGGAGCCGGTTTTGCCAGTGGCTGTTTGCACGCATTCACCCAAACCTTGGCGTGGGGATAGCCAATAAATGGAGCCGCCACAGCCGGGATACCAATGCAAAAAAAGAAAACCCCAAACCGGGGGAGCAGGAATGGCTGGTAAATTTTTGCCGTGAAGAATTAAAGATCAATTTTTACGACTACCTTGTTTTTGGCCATCGCCATATACCGCTTGATATTCAAATAACCCCTCAAAGCCGTTATATTAACCTTGGCGAATGGATTTCATATTTTTCTTATGCCGTTTTTGATGGCAAGGAACTGAAGTTGGAATATTTTGTTTAGTTCATGGTTCATGGTTAATAGATCATGGTTCATGGTTTTTGATTGGTCTAATTGATATTGATAGGGTGGCTTTGCTATGATCCATGAACTATGATCTATAAGCCGAGCTACCTATGTCCCTAAACTATGATCCATAGGTGGCGCTCTATGATCCATGAACCATCATCTATAAACTAAGAAAAACAACTTACAATCCGCTGAATTAAAATATGCAGTAAAATGCGTACTTTTGTGCACTTTTTTGCAGCAAGCCTGTAAGCCGCCCGAAACATTAAATATTTCATAAGCCGGTTCAATATCAAACAGTTTTAGCTGCATCATTATTTATAAAATATGTTAGATAAATTAGAGCTGATATACGAGCGCTGGAAAAATGTTGAAGGTGAGCTAAGCAATCCTGAGGTAATGCAGGATATGAAGCGTTTTGCCCAGTTGAATAAAGAATATAAAGACCTTGCCAAAATTGTTGACGAGTATCATATATACCGCAACATTATGAGCAATATCGAAACCAATAAAGAGATCCTTGCTACCGAAAAAGATGAGGAGTTTCGTGAGATGGCCAAAATGGAACTTGACGAACTGCTTGCTCAACAGGAAGTAAAGGAAGAAGAAATTCGTCTGATGTTGATCCCTAAAGATCCTGAAGATTCGAAAAATGCTATTGTGGAGATCCGTGGCGGCACCGGCGGTGATGAAGCTGCTCTTTTTGCAGGTGACCTTTACCGCATGTATATGCGCTATTGCGAAAAACGCGGCTGGCGTACCGAACTGGTGGATTATACCGAAGGCACCAGCGGAGGTTATAAAGAGATCGTTTTTAACGTAAACGCCGAAGACGCTTACGGGACCCTGAAATATGAATCGGGCGTACACCGCGTACAACGTGTGCCTGATACCGAAACACAAGGCCGTGTACATACTTCAGCAGCTTCGGTGGTTGTATTGCCCGAAGTTGATGAGTTTGATATCGACCTGCAGGTTAGTGATATCCGTAAAGATCTGTTCTGCGCTTCAGGCCCGGGTGGACAGTCGGTAAATACTACGTATTCGGCAGTAAGGTTAACCCACATCCCTACAGGTATTGTTGCCCAGTGCCAGGACCAGAAATCACAATTAAAAAACTACGATAAGGCTTTACAGGTACTGCGTTCGAGAGTGTATGAAATGGAGCTGCAAAAGCACCTGGAAGAAACATCTAAAAAACGTAAAACCATGGTATCAACTGGCGATAGGTCGGCTAAGGTACGTACCTATAACTATCCTCAGGGACGTTTAACTGAGCACCGTATCGGACTGACTATTTACAACCTGCCTGGCGTATTAAACGGCGACCTGCAGGAGATCCTTGAATCGCTTCAGTTTGCAGAGAATGCTGAGAAGCTGAAAGAAGGGACAGTAGCGTAAAATTCGGTTAGATAATATTGAAAAGGTCCCCAATCGGTAGGTTGGGGACCTTTTTTGTTCAACCAGAATTAAAAATTATATCGAACAAAAAGAAGCGTCATTGCGAGGTACGAAGCAATCTCAAACTATACAGGGCGGACCTGCAAATCGGGGATTGCTTCGTACCTGGCAATGACGCTTTTAGATCATAAGAGAGGATAGCTTACAACTTAAACTTACCTTTCAACGCAGCCAGCTTCAAGGCCATATCGGTTTCCGGTTCTTTTTCAACCCTTTTATTAAAGTTGGGCTTGTTGTTATTGCCTTGCGGACGGCGGTCATCGTTCCTGCGCTGGTTCGGTTCGCTTTTGTCGTTCTCTTTCATGGATAGGGCAATGCGCTTGCGGTTCACATCAACCTCGGTAACAGTTACCTCAACCTTTTGATGTACTTTCAATACTTCATTAGGGTCTTTAATGTAGCGATTGGTGATCTGGCTCAGGTGAACAAGGCCATCCTGGTGAACGCCGATATCAACAAAAGCACCAAAGGCTGTAATGTTGGTGACGATGCCCGGCAGCTTCATGCCAACTTTCAGATCGCCGATGGCATTTACACCTTCTGTAAAGCTGAAAGCTTCAAACTGCTCGCGCGGGTCCCGGCCCGGTTTGGCAAGTTCGGCCATGATATCATTCAGGGTTGGTAAACCAACGGTTTCGGAAACATATTTTTGCAGCGGAATGCTTTTGCGCAGGGTTGGATTGCTCATCAGGTCTTTCACCGTACACTTCATATCAGTAGCCATTTGTTCAAGCAAGCCATAACGCTCCGGGTGAACCGCACTGGTATCCAACGGGTTTTCGGCATTGTGGATACGGAGGAACCCTGCTGCCTGCTCAAATGCCTTATCACCCAAACGCGGAACTTTTTTCAGTTGCTCGCGGCGTTTAAAAGCGCCGTTCTGGTTGCGGTATTCTACAATGTTCTGTGCCAATTGCGGACCAAGGCCTGATACATAAGCCAGGATCTGTTTTGAAGCTGTGTTTAGCTCAACCCCCACTGCGTTCACCGCGCTAATCACAGTGTCATCTAAAGAGGTTTGCAGCTTGTTTTGGTCAACATCGTGCTGGTACTGACCTACGCCAATCGATTTTGGGTCGATCTTTACCAGCTCGGCCAGTGGGTCCATCAAACGGCGACCGATAGATACGGCCCCTCTTACGGTGACATCATAATCCGGAAACTCTTCCCTTGCCACTTCAGATGCCGAATAGATAGAAGCACCGCTTTCATTAACCATTACAATAGTCACGCCCGGTAAATTCAGGTTGCGAACAAATACTTCTGTTTCGCGGCCTGCGGTGCCGTTGCCAATAGCAATAGCCTCGATATTATATTTCTGGAACAGGTGCTGTACTGTTTTTTCGGCTTCGCGGGCCTGGCCTGCACCGGTGTGTGGGTAAACGGTGGTATTTTCAAGCAGTTTGCCCTGTTCATCCAAACAAACCAGTTTACAACCGGTACGAAAACCCGGGTCAAGCGCCATTACACGTTTTTGACCAAGTGGCGCGCTCAGCAATAGCTGGCGGGCATTCTCGGCAAATACGCGGATCGCTTCCTCGTCGGCTTTCTTTTTGGTAAGCAGGCGCACCTCTGTTTCCATCGATGGTTTTAACAGGCGTTTGTAGCCATCGGTGATAGCCAGGCGGATTTGTCCGGCAGCCCGGTTGTTTGCCTTGATAACTGAATTTTCCAATATCTCCAGTGCATCATCTTCTTCAGGTTTCAGGTCGAGCCATAGGATCTCTTCCTTTTCGCCGCGGCGCATGGCTAATACGCGGTGCGATGGCGCTGATTTAACAGGCTCAGTCCATTCAAAATAGTCTTTGTACTTAATGCCTGCCTCTTCTTTGCCTTCAACCACTCTTGATGCAAAAGTGCCTTTTTCAACAAACAGCTCGCGGATTTTGGTACGTATTTCAGCATTTTCGGCTATGGTTTCGGCAATGATATCCCTTGCGCCGGCTAAAGCTTCTTCAACGCTGGCTACGCCTTTTTCATCGCTGATATATTCCGCAGCTATCAGTTCGGGGTCGATATTTTTTTGTTCCAATAAAACATCGGCCAATGGCTGCAGGCCTTTTTCGCGGGCTGTAGTAGCACGGGTTTTGCGTTTTGGGCGGTACGGAAGATAAAGGTCCTCCAAAGTAACCATTGTTTCTGCTTCGTTGATCTGTTTTTCAAGCTCGGGCGTTAGTTTGCCCATATCTGTAAGCGATTTCAGGATAGCCTCGCGGCGTTTATCCAGTTCGCGCAGTTGCTGTACACGATCACGAATAGTGGCAACCTGTACCTCATCCAAACTGCCGGTAAGTTCTTTACGGTAACGGGAAATAAACGGAACAGTAGCTCCTTCATCAAGCAAGCCTACCGTAGCGGTAACCTGCTTTTCAGCTACAGAAAGCTCTGCAGCTATTATTTTATAATGAATACTCATAATCAAAATTCGGACTGCGAAGTTGAGGGAATAGGCTTACAATTCAAAAAAAGATTGTTAACAAAAAGTTGAAAGTTTTGATTGGGCTATTGTTGGCAATGTAAATATAGGGTACATTTTGTTAACCGGCAGTTTTAAATTGTCTCTGCGCGGACTAAATTGCCCGATGTTAAAAATTATCCCGATAAGTAATATTGGCGCAATGGGTAATTGCGTAATGGCAATTCGGGAGATATGTGGTCATCTATATCTTTTGCTTCGCCTTTATTTCCAGGTAGCGGTTTACTGTGTTTATTGTAAGATTTTGGGGGGATGTTAGTATCGACTGGATGCCGTGACTGGCCAGCTCTTTAACCATCAGCTTTTTATCGTAAGCAAACTTTTCGGCAATAGTTTTTATGTAGATGCCTTCAACATCTTTGGCCGGTTGTTCGCTCAGGGTTTTTAATTCCGTATTTTCAAAGAAGACTACTAACAGCAGGTGAAACTTGGCTATCCGTCGTAAAAAAGGCAACTGTCGCTGTAACGCCGAAAGGCTTTCATAATTTGTAAAGAACACCACCAAACTACGCTGTTTTAATACTCTGCGTGTTGTAACATAAAGGGCCTCCATATTGGTTTCCAGATATCGGGTTTTTTCCTTGTATAAAACCTCCATTATCTTATTAAGCTGCGCATAATTCTTATCGGCAGGCACTATAGAACCTATTTTTTCGCCTACAGTTATTAAACCCGCTTTATCTTCTTTAAGCAGGGCTACGTTTGATAGCACAAGGCTTGCGTTAATGGCATAGTCCAATAAACTTAACCCTTCAAAAGGCATCCGCATAGCCCGCGATTTATCAATGATGCAATAAACGTGCTGCGATTTTTCGTCGGTATAGGAGTTTACCATCAGGTCGCCCCGCCGGGCTGTGGCCTTCCAGTTTATGGTGCGATAGTCATCGCCCGGAACATAGGATTTTACCTGTTCAAACTCCATACTGTGGCCAATCCTCCTGATTTTCTTAATGCCTATCTCGGTGAGCCGGTTTGATATAGCCATCAGTTCATACTTACGCATTTGTAAAAACGAAGGATAAACGGGCAAAGCCTCAGCCTGCTCAAAATTGTAACGTTTAGATACCAGACCAATAGCCGATCGCACAAAAACCCGGATAAAGCCAAACTCATATTCGCCCCGGCGGGTTGGCCTCAGTATGTAATTAATCTGCTTACGTTCGCCGGGGGCAAGGGTTGTAGCAAACCAAATATCACGTTTCTGAAACTGTGCGGGGATCTCATCTATAATTCCGGTGTTAATCCTGAAACTATACCGGTTTTCGATATAAATACTAAGTTCGTTTTCGTCGCTGTTGCTCAAGCGCTCGGGGGCAAGGCGTTTGGCAAACACGCCATCTGCAACACGGTAAAGTATAAACAGATCGGCAATTAATAATGCCAATAAGGCGTAAAACGCGATGTCGGGCACAATGCCCAGCCAGGGGAAGAAAAACGAAAGTAAATACAATACCACACAGGCAGCAACCGCGCCGAATAAACGGTTAGTTAAAAACAAGTTGGTATAAAATAGTCGGAATAGTTTTTTCACGCGCTTTACTATCGTGGCACTTCAATTTTTTGTATTACCTGGGTTATCACCTCGTCGGGCGTTACGCCTTCCATCTCCTTATCAGGCGTTAACATAATACGATGGCGCAGCACAGGAGCGGCAACATAAATAATATCATCGGGGGTAACAAAATCACGCCCCCTTGTTGCAGCAAGCGCTTTGGCTCCATTAACAATAGCCAGCGACGCACGTGGCGAGCCTCCTAGCTGCAGGGATTTGCTGTTACGTGTTTCGTGGATAATTTTAGCTGTAAACTCCAGGATCTTATCTTCTACATGCAGGGCCCTCACCTGGTTGCGCAACTGGTTGATATCCGCAGCGGCGAGTAAAGGTTGTACCTGGCTTAGCTGATCGGTTGTTTTTTGCTGATGCTGACGACTAAGGATAGTTATTTCCTCTTCGAGCGTTGGATATTTCACTTCTATCTTAAACAAAAACCTATCCAGCTGGGCTTCAGGCAGGCGGTAGGTACCTTCCTGCTCAACCGGGTTCTGTGTTGCAAAAACGGTAAAAGGCTCTTCCATTTTGTAACGGTGCCCATCAATAGTAAGCTGTCGCTCCTCCATTACCTCAAACAAGGCCGACTGTGTTTTTGCTGGTGCACGGTTGATCTCATCTATCAGGATGATATTACCGAAAATAGGCCCTTGTTTAAATTCAAACTCGGTTGTTTTAGGGTTAAAAACAGAGGTTCCCAGGATATCCGATGGCATCAGATCGGGTGTGAACTGAATACGGGAGTACCGGGCATCTATAGTTTTGGCAATAAGCTTTGCGGTAAGTGTTTTGGCAACGCCCGGCACACCTTCAATCAGGATATGCCCATCGGCCAGGATCCCCGCAATAAGCAAATCGATTGAATCATGCTGACCTACGATGATGGTTGCCAGCGTGGCTTTTATTTGCTCAACAGCAGTGCTTAATTTAGATAGATCGGTACGTTGTTCAAAAAATTCGTTTTCCATATTTATCTGGGTTGGATATAAAATTGTTCAATAAGTTGGTTAAGCCTGATGAGCTCTTGATCTGTTACAATGTCATGAGTACTGATGAAGATAAATGCACCGGACAATTCACGGGCGAGGTCTTCGGTTGCACCGGTACGGTTAACCAGTTCTTCTACAAATTCGGGACCTGGCCGGTTTGCTTTTATTCGGTAGGTTTCGCGTATAAAAGCCCAGAAATACTGCATTTTTTTCCGGGCGATGTTAATGTTGTCCCTTCGTTCATAGTATACCTGCCCCACTACGTTCACGAAATCAACAGTTGAGTTTTCGAGCGGATTAATAATTGGGATAATGCGCTGACGTCTTTTCGCCTCATATAGCACAAATATCAGCAAGCTAAACAACGCCAGATAGTAAGCCGCTTTCAACTGCGCATTCCCAAGGAATACCCTCATCGGCGAGTCATTCTCACCGGTACCCTGGGTATAATATTCATCCCAAACTATCTCCGGCGTTCTCTTTACCATGGATAAAGCAGTAGAAGCCCACTCGGCCCCCTGCGGCTTCACCAAGCTGTAGTTAGTGAACATACCCGGGTTGGGCGTTAAATACAGGTTGCCTTTCCCCATCGGATACTTCAGTAAGTTGGCCTTATGGTCGTCCGTTTCACCTATAACTATTGCGTGTGCGGTATCAAATTTATCGTAATAGCCTGCCGTTAAACCTTTATCAACAAAATAATTCACCTCGGGCGACAGGGCCGGGTTTACAAAATGCATTAACGTATGAGCATTTCCATTAACCGCAAATTTATTAGTGATGCTTATTTTAAGTTCCTTTTCAAAATCGGCCCCTAAAAATCCGGCGGCAATAAAAACATCGTTACCGGCAGTTATATATTGCTTAAGCTGTTTAAAATCGGGCTTGGTAATATTGAGCCCTCCTGCTATGATAATATAGGATGAACCCTTAATGGAATCTTCGGTAATAGTATTGTAAATGGCCTGGCGTTTAGTTTTGATCGCAGCACCGGGAAAAATATCCCGGGCACGCTCATAAAGTACCCGCGTACCATAAGGAATTTTATCAGTATTGCTGAACGTAGGCGTCCAGTTAATATCCCTGGGCTTATTCATGTTTGCCACTATGTAAACGGCAAACAATACTGTGGCTATTATAAAGTAAATCTTAAGGTCCTTCATAACAGCTGTTTTTTAAAGTTTTGAAACAACTGGTTTATATTGCCAAAAGCAGCGCCATCAATATTGAAACCGCCATACCATACATATTCAAACTGCCGGGTCAACGACACAAAAGACTGCCGTACGGATGGATTGTTTAATTCGTACACATATGCTGAATTGGTTTTTTCGGGCAGCCATTGGATAAGGCCGTTATCACTGAGCTGTTTTAAACTCCGCAGATAAAGCAGGCGAACAGCCAGCCGGTAGTTATGATTTGAAATTGCCTTTTCAATCTCCTCATCAAAATTAATTTCGTGGATATTCTCTGCCGATTCGGTATAGGCCAGCGGTGTTTTACGAGACTTGCCCAGTAACAGGTTGCCCATATCCATACCCAAAAGTTTCATGATGAAGAAAATGATAGCACCTACAGCCAGCATCAAAAAGAAGTACTTTAAAAAAGTTCCAAAGCCGGGGCTTATGCTTAAGCTGCCAAATAAGGTACGCCAAAACCACATCCAAAACCTATCCCAGAACGACAGCTCATTACCTATACTTTTGTCGTTATACTGATATTCCTTGTCGGCCCGGTATTTATCAAGCGCGTTTTCGTTAAAACGGCGTACGTTAACCTTCGAGCTATCCATACGCAAAACCGGTGGCTTTTTTTTAGCAACGGTATCTGTTTTTAAGGGGATAGCCTGTCCGCCAACTTTAGCCGCCGCCGGCTCGAGGGCAAAGCACAACAGAATGAACAGGATTAGTATCGGTTTAGGCATAACTCAATTAGTATTGTTCGGCAGGCAGATCGTCGGCTTTATCGGCATGTGTGCCAAATGCTTCTATACGCTCTAAGATCCCGGTCCCGTCTTTTCTTTCCTGGAGGCTAAAATAACACAAGGCAATGGCTATGGTTGGAATAGCATAAGTAAGTAGTAAAATATTTTGAAGCATACTGAAAAATATCACTGCTGCTATTGAAAGATATTTAAAAGAAACGAGGATCCGCAATGAGGCAACAAGCATTAAAGGTATACTGGCAATTGAATTACTTACACTTACTATCAGCGAGCAAACAAATATGATCCCAAAAACCATCCACCAGTGATCTTTTATAAGCCGGAAGCCTTTATTGAATGAGTATCCAAATGAGGCATTCTCCATGATCATGGTAGGCAAAATAAGGTAAAATATCGGCGTAAGATATATGCCTGGTATTATACAAAATAAAAAACCGAAAATGAGCAGGATGAATAATAAAAGACCACTCCCTAATGAACGGAAAAAGTAATATTTAAAATAACCCCAAACGTCTTGCGCCGTTGGTTTATCTCCTTTTTTTTCAAGATAAACCGCGACAAAACACAGGGTGGTAAGGTATATAAAAAATTGCGCCAGCATCATCACGAAACCGTTTGCAGCAGCACTTATGCCCACTTTGAGGGTGCTGTTATAGTCGCCTTTAGCGCCTGGATCAAGACTGTCATAAACAGATAATTGTGAAAATGCAGTGGCAACAGTACCAACCAGCACAAAAAAGCCGCAGATAACGAGTAATGACGAAAAAAGCGGTTTGAAATTCTGTTTCAGGAAGGTGAATGTGTCATTTATTATTTCGCCAAAATCACGGATCCTCCTCAGTTCAATAATATATTTCATTTAATGATCGGTATTAATATAGTTTAGGTTTTTATTCAGTTTTGCAGGATAAAGTATCACATACCATATCATGAACAGTAATGATGAGGCTAATATAATAATACTTAACCAAACGGGCATTTCGGTATGGCGCGTTACAAAGCTTTCAAAAAATGCGGCTAATAATATGATGGGAATAAGGCCTACTGTAATTTTCAAGCCCTCAAGCGCCCCTTTTTTTAATGATTGCAGCCGGGTATACGTTTTGGGAAACAACAAACTGTTACCAAGTACTAAACCGGCACCACCGGCCACAATAAACGACGACATTTCAAGCGTACCATGGATCCAGATCACCAGTATGGATTGGATTCCCAGTCCTTTGCTGAAAAAATAATACTGAAATGAGCCAAGCATAACGCCGTTCATTAAACTGGCGTATAATGAGCCAACAGAAAAAAATAAGCCCATCACAAAAAAGCGCAGTTCGACATACACATTATTGATGGCTATCTGTAAAAACATCAGGCCCGAAGAACTGCTTTTATATACACCAAAAGGGTCTCCTTTCGCAATGTTATCATTGGTCATGTTCACATAATCATCGCCAAGGATAAGCCGTACAAAATGATTATCGTATTTGGCCGAAAGCACTCCCATACAGGTAAAAACCGCAAAGAAGATAAGCGAATACAATAACTGTCTGCGATGCTGAAAAAAAAGCAGGGGCAGTTCATATCGCCAGAAAGCTGCGAACCTGTTACTTTTTTCCTTCTGATTTTTGTAGATATCCTGGTGAAAGGTTGATGCAAGCCCGTTAAGGTACTTTGTTGTATTTGACTGCAGAAAGAAAGTTTTGGCGTATGCCAAATCATCAGTAATGGCTATAAATGCGGCAGCAAGCTCGTCCGGATCGGTTGGCTTATTGGTTTCATAGGCCTTCCATTTTTCGGTATTTTGTTTGATAAACAGCGCCTCACGCATTTTAAAAAGCAGGTTTTATTTTTTGTTAAAATACTCACAAATCTTTAATATGCAATCATATTTTACACTAACAAATTTATCTTTGTTAAGATGCAAACCATAACCGTACACACAACACAAAATATTGATATAGACTACGAAATAGCCGGCCTCGGCGAACGGATAGTTGCCCGCATAATTGATTACGCCATTTTCATTGCTTTCTATTTCATCCTTATTTTTCTGATCATCGGAAAAATGCCCGAAAGTGTGCTGGTAACGTGCGCAATAATCATGGCGGCGATATTTGTATTTTACGATTTGATTTGCGAAACGCTGCTCAACGGCCAAAGCGTTGGCAAGCGGATAATGAAGATACGGGTGATCAGCCTCAATGGCAACCGCCCCCGCTTTGGGCAGTACTTGTTAAGATGGCTGATGCGCATGGTTGATTTTGGCATTACCCTTAACCTTGGCGCGTTACTTTGCGCCCTGGTGACTGAAAACGGCCAACGTATAGGGGATGTGGTTGCGGGAACAGCAATGGTAAAAACACATCCTCGTACCAAAATAGACAGCTTAACATTCAGACCATCGGGCAACGATTATGAACCTACTTTTAAAGAAGTAGCTGAGCTAAACGATAATGATGTAAGGCTGATAGCCGACGTGATACATAATTACATGAAAACGCATAATGCCGTTGTGGTTTACAATATGGCGCTCAAATTAAAAGAACATCTGAAAATATCCGCCCTGCCCCCCGATATGAATGACCTGCAGTTTTTACAGGCCATTATTAAAGATTACAGCCATGTAAGCGCCATGTCTGAACCTTATCAATAAGCAACATGATTATAAAGATGCCACATCTTTATAACATAGCTGATAAGCACGATACTACCATTGATCATAAAAACGGTTTTCTTTACAACGGCTTTATCTGTATCGAGTTTAAAAATAACATCGGCTATGCCGTAGATAAAAAAAAGGATTAGCGGAATAGCCGCGGGATATAGGAAGATGCTTTTTTGGAAATCGCCCTGGATGAGTGCTACTATCGAGCGCTGAAAGCCGCAGCCGGGGCAATCAATACCTGTAAGATATTTAAAGGGACAGGGTATTAAATGCCCCTGCAGCCAGTGGATAAACCCTAACCGGCTGCAGAAAGCATATATCATGATATTATTTAACCACATTAATAGTTTTGTGGCGGATTGTTCTGATTATTGAACGGATCGCGGTAATCGTTCGGATTGAATGGCATGGCTTGTGCTTCTTTAGCTGATGGGCCTAAATACTGTGCACCGCCAAAAGCCAGTATCGGGAGAAATATAAAAGGTAAAAAGAGTAAACCAACAGTAAATCCTTCGCTTTTGCCAAAGCTTTTACTTAACAGGTTTATCATCCATATTGCAAATATAATGTTAGCACATGGTACCAGCAGCAATATTGCAAGCCACCACATGGGTTTACCTATTATTTCAAGCAATACAATAGTACTGTAGATAGGTATAATTGCGGCCCATCCGGGTTTGCCTGCTTTGGTGTAAATCTTCCACATACTAATAATTGATATTAAGCCAACAATAAGTGCTGGTATCAAAATCGCACCCATTAACGCGCCAATCATAGTGCTTGACATGTCGGAAGAAGAAGTGTAAGAATCCATAATTTTGTTTAGTGTTTAAGTTTAAGTGTATTATTTGTTTAAGTTCAACGCAAATTATAAATTATTTTTATCAAAAGCACCAGCACAACGTATTTATTATAGAACCTGTAATTATAATTTATCCTTAATTTTGACTTGATGCAAAGAGAACAGATTTCGGTTTTTGATATGTTTAAGATAGGCATTGGCCCGTCGAGCTCGCATACGCTTGGCCCCTGGCGTGCCGCGCAGCAGTTTGTGCAGTCGCTTGAGCAACAGGGGGTACTGCCGATGGTGCAGCAGGTTAAGATCTTATTATATGGCTCATTAGCCAAAACAGGTCATGGGCACGGTACCGATATAGCTATATTATTAGGCTTAAGCGGCGATGATCCGGTTACTTTTGAGGTTGACCAGGTAACGCCTAAAATTGAACAGATCAAAAGTTCGCATCAACTGATCATCGGTGGGATTTTACCATTAAGTTTTTATGCTGAGGATGACCTGCTGTTCCTTTTTAACGAAAGCTTACCTTATCATCCAAACGCGGTAACTTTCCAGGCATTTTTAAGTACCGGAAAGGCAATTTCTGAAACATACTACTCGATAGGAGGTGGTTTTGTGGTGAAGGAAGGTACTTCAGGGCAATCAAAAGCAGAGGTAGATCTTCCCTTTCCAATAGATACCGCAGCCGACCTGCTGCACTGGTGTATCAAAACAGGCCTTCGCATCTCCGAAGTCGTGGCCGAAAACGAACTGGCCTGGCGCAGCGAGCAGGAAACACGCATAGGCGCATTAAATATTTTCAGAGCATTAAAAGAGTGCATTTACAGGGGATGTCATACCACCGGCCAATTGCCCGGCGGATTAAACGTTGCAAGGCGCGCCGCCAAATTAAATGCAAAACTCATCGGCGATAATAAATACAATAACTATGATGAATGGGTTGCGGCCATCAGAAATACCGGCGACAGCTTTAAAAATACTTTAGATTGGGTTAGCTGTTTTGCATTAGCCGTTAACGAAGAGAACGCCTCATTTGGTCGAGTGGTAACTGCGCCAACAAATGGCGCCGCAGGTGTTATCCCTGCAGTGCTCCAATATTACATTGCTTTTTGTGATGGCAATACCGAGCAAAAGATCATTAACTTTTTATTTACTGCCAGCGAGATCGGGAGTATCTTTAAAAAAGGCGCTACCATATCGGCAGCTATGGGCGGCTGCCAGGCCGAAATAGGCGTATCATCGGCCATGGCTGCTGCTGCTTTGACCGAATGTATGGGCGGTACACAGCGCCAGGTGCTCATGGCTGCCGAAATAGCCATGGAACATCACCTCGGCCTCACCTGCGACCCGATTGGCGGGCTGGTACAGGTCCCCTGCATTGAACGTAATACCATGGGGGCCATCAAGGCAATAACAGCATCTCAATTAGCGCTGCAAAGCAATCCCGAAAAAGCAAAGGTAAGCCTTGATGCCGTAGTGAAAACGATGTGGCAAACCGCGCTCGACATGAACTCGAAATACAAGGAAACAAGTGATGGCGGATTGGCAATCAACATCCCGATTAGTTTGCCCGAGTGTTAATTGCTTACTTCTTAAACAGTCTTGAATCAAATTCAAAAAATTCGGTATTAATAATTTTTACGGCTTTAAAATCGGGGTGTAGAGGGTTGAGCAGGTAGTTAAAATCGCCCGCAACAGTGGCCGATGGTACCTGGAGCGCTAAATATTTGTTGGCTTTCACAAAGCTGTCCCCAATTTGCTGTGTTGCTTTGATCAGGGGGTTACTCTTCCACTTTTCGGGTAACTGAGCAGCGCCAGGCTTGAAAATCTCTGCATTATCAGGCAGCTCAATCGTCGCCATAAAATAATCAGAAGGCATAAATCCCAACGGTGTATGCACAGCAACTTCAAGTACTGCCAATGCACGTGATGAAGAGATATAAACCACGGCGGTGCCTTTACTGTTCCAACGACCGCCGTTTAGTTCAGCCCCCCGGCCGCTTAAGTCATGAATGTAAGCTTGTTTACTTAAGCGATAAACAATCATGCGAGTATACCATGTTCAATTCGTCCTAATTCATCGCGGATCATATTAATCCCAAAAGCTGTATCCAAAAGCTCTTTGGGCTTTACCCCTCCTAAAGGAATGCTTTTATAATCCATCCAGGCGTAAAACTTATTTTCATCGCCAAAAACCTCAATACCCTTTTTATAGAGTAATTCGATCATGATTATCTTTTCAGAATATATGGGATCAAAAGTTTTGTTTTCTTTTTTATAACGTTGAATTGTACGCTCAGAAAGATGAAGGTACGAGGCCCAGTCATCAATATTAAAATGGATATGATTTGATAATTTGGTAAGATAAGAAAATGATATGCCCTCCCTTACCATGAAGGTTAAATTAACCTCATCGTCTTCAAGAAATTTATATGGCTTTGGTGCGCTCATGGCCTTTATTGTAAATTGACCATAAATTTACGACAGTTGTCATATAAAAACAAATCTTATTTTCAATCTACTTCTTAGCAAAAATAGCATTCACAGCTATCTTCAATTTATCAACCCACATCCCATACATTTTACCTGATGGATGCAAACCGTCACTGGCCAGCAAGGAAAGGTCATTTGCCGCCAATTTGGAGATACCGGTTATTTCAACATAATTAACCTTAACATTAGCACTTATTTTGCGGTTAATATCATTGAACTGATCTATCTCAGGGCCTATTACGGCATCGTTGCCATGAGCAAAAGGAGTAACGCCATAATCGGGTATAGACAGCACAAACACATGATCCCTGATACCGCCAGCAAATTTAACGGCCGTATTTAAAACCTGTTCAAACTTAATGCGATAATTTTCCTGGCTAAAGCCATCATATTGATCATTTACACCTATCAGCAGCGTGACTAAATCATAAGTATTGCTTTTGATATTGCTTTTCTCAATAGCTTCAATGAGTTGATCGGCTGTCCAGCCGGTGCGGGCAATGATGGTTGGCGTATTTACTTTGAGGCCTTGTAACTGGTTAGCCAGTTGATTAGGAAATGCCTGTTCAGGGGGCACAGACTGGCCTATGGTATATGAATCGCCGAGGGCAAGGTATGTTAGGGTATCCTGTATCACGGTAACTGGTTTTGACGGGGGATTATAGCTAACCGGCGCCGGTGTGTTTTTGCCTGCACAGGCCGATAATGTAATTGCTGTGAGTAAACTGAAAATTATTCCCTTCATTATAATATCTCCATACCAAAAAGTACGGAAATATGATGTTTAAGGATTTTTTTTACTTCATTAATATCAACCTCATACCCAAGTTCCTGCTGCATGGAGGTAACAGCCTTATCGTCAATACCGCAGGGCACTATGTTTTTAAAATAGCTCAGATCGGTATTTACATTAAGCGCGAGGCCGTGCATAGTAACCCAGCGACTGCAGCGTACACCCATGGCGCATATTTTACGGGCTTTGTCATTATCGGCATCAAACCACACGCCGGTATAACCTTCATAGCGACCGGCCTGCAAGCCAAAATCGGCGAGGGTAAGGATCACTGCTTCTTCCAGCGTACGCAGGTACAGGTGTATATCAGTAAAAAAATTATCAAGGTCGAGTATCGGGTATGACACAATTTGCCCCGGCCCATGGTAGGTAATATCACCGCCCCTGTTTATCGGGTAATAAACAGCCTGCTTTTCTTTCAAGCCTGCCTCATCTAACAATAGATGCTCGGGCTTGCCGCTTTTACCCAGGGTATATACATGTGGGTGTTCACAAAAAACCAGGTAGTTGAAAGTTTCATCGGCTTCAATAGTATCATAAGCTACCGCAGTCCCGGTATTTTTAGCAGCGGCTTCATAAGCCGTTTCGCGGTTACGGTTGTCTATTTTAGTTTTAACCGTTTCACTAAAAAGGGTTTCCTGTTTATCCCAGGCCTGCTGGTAATCAACCAGGCCCCAATCCTGAAAAAATACTTTCTTGTTTTTCATCATTCGCCCTTTACGTAGCCTATCATATAATCTTCATATTGCAGATAGCCCACGGTATAATCAATGGTGATATCTTTTTTATTCAATTGCGCATTCACTACGCCATGATGCTCAAACTGAAAAGGCTCCAAAAAAATGTTATCGGCAAACGAAACCTCTTTTTGCCCGTTGCACTTATAAACAGCTTCCTTGGCGCACCAACAAACATATAATTGCTCAATTTTTTGCGGGCCATTTATAAATTTCAGCTCTTCCTTACGCATAAACTTGTTGGCGATACGCTCAACTTTTTGCTTAATCTGCTCTATATCAATTCCAACCTTGTAGGTTTTGCTGATCATCACAGCGGCATAATCAAACGAATGACTCAAGGAGATATGGTAAGGGAGGTTTACCAGGTAAGGCTTGCCATGCTCATCAACTTTACAGTCAATATACTCATCGGTACGGAGCATTTTACGCAACAGCACGCGGGTACCCAACCAGTGGAGGTGCCGCTTGCCGTTGCTCAGGCTTTCTACAAAATCCTTTTCCTGCTGATCAAGTTGTAACTGGCTGTACAGGTCTGTAGCCTCCTCCTCGATACGCCAGAGTGCAAACTCGGTGTCATCATCAATACGCTGCCTGTATGCTATCGCCATAAAAGTAAAATTGCAAAATAGGTTGCAAACATATGTCAAAAAAAATTAAATAATATCAGCGCAGCTACATATTCGTAATCGGCTGAACCATATCAGGTTTATGAGTTGTTTTCGCGCTATCTGAACGCCTTTTGCCTGCCAATATTGTTTATAAAAGCCGGCGCCGATTAGGCTAATTTTCATAATTTAGCGCCAGCAATAACCTGCCTGTATGATACTATCTGATAAGCGCATCCTCGAAGAAATTGAACAAGGCCATATTATTATTGAACCATTTAACCGCGAATACCTGGGCACTAACTCGTACGACGTTCATTTGGGCAAATATTTAGCTACTTACCGTAGCCGAGTGCTTGATGCCAAAGTTCATAATGAGATAGATGGCTTTGAAATTCCGAAGGATGGTTTTGTGCTTCAGCCCAATACCCTTTACCTGGGCGTAACGATGGAGTACACCGAAACACACCGGCATGTTCCATTTTTGGAAGGCAAATCAAGCACCGGACGTTTAGGTATCGACATTCACGCAACAGCGGGTAAAGGTGATGTTGGTTTCTGCAATACCTGGACACTTGAAATTTCATGTGCCCAGCCGGTGCGCATTTACGCCGGCATGCCCATTGGCCAGCTTATTTATTTTGTAGTTGAAGGCGAGATCGAAACGCTGTACAACAGCAAAGCCAACGCCAAATACAACAATCCTACTACACGCCCTGTTGAAAGCATGATGTGGAAGAATAAGTGGTAGGTTTAAGCCACAAGTCTTAAGTCGGGAGTCTCAAGTCGGTAGCCTTAAGTACCAAGTAGAAAATATAAGTCAAACTTTTGACCAAAGACTTCGAACTTCAGACTTAATATGACTTGGTACTTTTTTTGCGTATCTTGGTAGTTCAAGATTTATCTTTCTATGAACCTAAAACGCCTATCGGTTGGAATCCTGATCACCTTAATTGCCGGTGCTACCTTAGCTTTTATAAAACCCGATGATGAACTGGTAACAAAAATCATTGCCCAGCTTGATAAATGGCGCACCGAGCATCCGCAGGAAAAAGTTTACCTGCACTTTGATAAGCCCTATTATGCCATTGGCGAGGATATCTGGTTTAAAGCCTATGTTACTATAGGCAGTGAGCATAAGCTTTCGGCTTATAGCGAAACCCTGAATGTTGACCTTATTGATGATAACGATTCGGTAAAACGCAGCCTTAAACTGCCGTTAACAGCTGGCCTGGCCGCGGGCGATTTTGCTTTGGCCGATAGTATGACTGAAGGAAATTACCGCATCCGCGCTTATACCAACTGGATGCGAAACGAAGGCGAAGCCTATTTCTTTAATAAAACCATCACTGTGGTAAATGGCATCAGCAACAAGGTTTTCACCAAAACAGCCTATACCTACAGTACCTTAAATGGTAAACAAAAGGTAACTGCCGTAATTACCTATACCGACCTGAATGGTGTAGCCTACGTTAATAAGCCGGTAAATTACGAGATTGAAATAAATGGAAAATCCATCACAAGGGGTAAAGGCATAACCGACGATAAAGGCAACCTAACAGCCGGTTTTACTACTAATCAGGCAGTTTCAATAGCATCCGGCCATATCAATACCGAAGTGAAGCTTGATGAAAAGCATACCATAGCCAAAGCCGTACCTATAAAAACGCTATCAAATAAGGTTGATGTTCAGTTTTTCCCGGAGAGCGGAAATTTAATTAATGGTGTTTTTGAAAAAGTAGCTTTTAAAGCCGTTGGCGCCGACGGGTTAGGGGTTGATATTAAAGGCTTTATTGCCGATGATCAAAACAACCAGGTTGCGCAATTGGGCGAGAGTCATTTTGGCATGGGTACTATAACCTTTGAGCCTGAAAGTGGTAAAAACTATAAAGCGCACATCACTTATGCCGATGGCTCTGAAGGTATTTTTGATTTGCCCAAAGCCGTTGATAACGGCTATGTATTAAGCGTTAACAGCATGCGCGACGATAAGGTGTTCGTATCCATCATTCCTGGTAAAAGCACCGGTAACGGCACAGCTTCATTATCGGGTTTAACGCTGATAGCGCAATCTGGCGGCGAGCTTTGTTATGCAGGCAAAAGTAAGGATGGAGCAACATCCTTTTCGGCTGCCATCCCTAAAAATAAATTCCCATCAGGCATTGTACAGTTCACGCTGTTTTCGGCAACTGGCGAACCGCTGAATGAGCGTCTTATCTTTGTTCAAAACCCCGATCAGCTTAAGCTAGCTGTTACTTCCGAAAAACAGAACTATAAACCCCGCGAAAAAGTGACCATAAACCTCAACGCTAAAAACAGTGAGGATAAGCCCGTCGTCGGCAGCTTTTCAGCATCCGTTATTGATGAATCAAAAGTTAACACTGATGAAGCAAATGAAAGTTCTATATTTTCAACACTGCTGCTCACCTCCGACCTGAAAGGGTATATTGAAAAACCGAACTATTACTTTACTAATGTAAGTAACGAAACCAAAGCCAACCTTGACGCACTGATGCTTACCCAGGGCTACCATCGCTTTGAATGGAAACAACTGCTTGCTGATAAATTTACCCCAATAGTCTTCAAGCCTGAAAAATCACTGGAGGTAACAGGACACCTTAAAACTTTTGGCGGCAAGCCTGTACCTAATGGCAAGGTTACCCTGTTTTCAACATCGGGAGGTACTTTTATTATTGATACCGTGGCTGATGCCGAAGGTAAGTTTACTTTTAAAGACCTTGTTTTTAGGGATAGTATCAAGTTTGTGATTCAGGCGCGCACTGCTAAAGACCGCAAAAATCTCGACATCACCCTTGATAATGTAACTCCGCAATCTGTTGGCCCAAATAAAAACGCACCCGATATCCAGGTCAACATCAACGATGGCGCATCGGCCTACCTTTTAAACAGTAAAAAGCTTTATGACGAGCAGGTAAAATACGGTATTGGCAACCACACTATCGTATTAAAGGAAGTAGTGATCCGCGAAAAGCGGGAAAACCCATTTAAAAACTCTTCTAACCTTAATGGACCCGGCAATGCAGATCAAACACTTACCAGCAAAAATCTGATGTACGGGGGTGGAATGCTATCCCAAATTTTACAAGGCAGATTAACCGGTGTGATTTTTCGTAACGGTACGCCTTATTCAACCCGCAGCCCGGGAACTCCCATGCAAATTGTACTTGATGGAACCTATGTAGGAAGCGATTTCCTGGATAACTTAAATGTAAATGATATTGCCACTATTGAAGTTTTACGCAGCATTGGCAATACCGCGATTTACGGATCAAGGGGAGCTGGCGGCCTGTTGATTATCACAACCAAACGCGGCGGCGAAAGTGTTTATAATAGATATGCTCCGGGCATTGTTACTTATGCCCCTAAGGGATATTATAAAGCGCGCGAGTTTTATTCGCCTAAATATGATGATCCTAAAACCAATGCCCAAATGCAGGACCTTCGCAGCACCATTTACTGGGCACCAGGCTTATTAACTGATAAGGATGGCAATACGTCCTTGAGCTTTTTTAACGCCGATGCTAAAGGTACATATCGTGTAATAATTGAAGGTATTGATGCCGACGGTAATTTAGGCAGGCAGGTTTATAGGTATAAGGTGGAGTAATATTAAGCCCTCATTCGGCAAGTCCGGAAGATTTAAGCAATGCTAATGTTTAAACCTTTCGGGCTTATTGTTGACAACCAAACTTATTTACTGCTCAAATAATACTTCTCCCAAAAATCAACGGATTTTGACATTTCGCCTGCACCGCCCGCTGCACCACGGCCCATACCGCCGCCCATGCCATTACGACCGCCTCTTCCACCACGGCCGCCACCCATGCCGCCTCCGCCCATTCCACCTCGTCCGCCGCGACCACCGCCGCCGCCAAAGCTGCCACCGTC
>JGI24737J22298_10000095_pt1 | contig 26030 bp, 30 predicted proteins | sample KBSCornC3_FD_22298 | JGI IMG/M metagenome (IMG submission 22298) | reverse complement strand
CCATATTTGTTGGCACAGTATTGGATTACCTCGTCGCGGCGGGTATCCTGGATGTCGATGTCCACATCCGGCATACTGATACGGTCAGGGTTAAGGAAACGCTCAAACAGCAGGTCGTACTTAAGCGGGTCAAGGTCGGTTATCTTGATGGCATATGCAATGATCGACCCGGCTGCGCTACCACGACCCGGCCCAAAAATAATACCCTGGCTTTTACCCCAGCCAATAAAGTCAGAAACGATCAAGAAGTAACCATTGAAACCCATCTGGTCGACAACGCTCAGTTCATAACCGGCGCGTTCAAGTGCTTCCTTGGGTACATGTTTCTTGGCTTCTTCTACGCTTAATGAGGCCGTATCTGCATCAGCAAGACCGCCATAACGCCAGGCCAGCCCGCGATACACCAGCTTGTCTAGGTATGACTTCTCTGTCTCTCCTTCGGGGACGGGAAACTTAGGGATAAGGATCTGGTCGAGGGTTATCGATAGGTTAACGCGGTCGGCAATCGCTTTCGTATTGGTAATAACTTCGGGATGGTCTTTGCCCCAGCGCTTGATGATCTCTTTGGGGTCTTCGACATGCAATGGGTAGTTTTTAAGCGACATGCGCTTTTCATCACTTAAGAAAGAACCAGTGCCTACACACAACAGGATCTCGTGCGCATCCTGGTCCTCGTGCTTTAGGTAGTGTGCGTCGCAGGTAACAACGACCGGAATGTCGAGTTCTTTACCAAGCTTTAACACTTGTTCGTTCATGTTGCCTTGTTCATCGTTGTAGAGCAGGTTATCTTTGTGTCCGTGATCTTGGATTTCGAGGTAATAGCGATCGCCGAATACGCCTTTGTACCATTCGGCTATTTTTTTGGCCTTTTCATACTGCCCCGTTTTGACCGCATCACCGATCTCACCACCAAGACAGGCGCTGGTTATAATGAGTCCCTCGTTGTACTTCTCTAGCAGGTCGTGGTCGATACGTGGAAAGTAGTAAAAACCATCGAGGTTAGCAGTAGTGCTGAGCTGCATCAGGTTTTTAAGGCCTGTCTCGTTCATGGCAATGATGATTAAGTGGTAACGCTGTTTGTCTTTTTGCGGGTCTTTATCGGTGTGTTTGCGCGCGGCTACATATGTTTCGATACCGATAAGCGGCTTGATATCATTGGCTGTCGCCTCTTTGTAAAACTCGATAGCACCTGACAAGGTACCATGGTCGGTCATAGCCACGGCCTCCATCCCGGAACCTTTGACATATGAGACAAGGTCTGGAACGCGCGTCAAACCATCCAACAAGCTGAACTGCGTGTGGTTATGAAGATGGACGTAGTCGCTAGTCTTTAATTCACTCATGCTGTGCCTATCGTTGTGTTTACATCACAAAAGGGTGCCAAGTCGTTACCCCCACTTGATATATCTATTATAGCTGACTTTCGCAGACTTTTGATGTATGTATACAGAATTACTACAAATCGCCCAGCTAATCATCTGAGCAATGCTTACAGAGGTTACTATATAGAACAGCATAGTAAAAGGGCTTGGCGATATGCCAGCCCTTTACATAGCTTCAGTTTTGTTTATCTACCAAGCCAATTTATTTTTTGAGGAAGGATTGAAGATGACCAAGAGCATTGTTAGCATCTTTGATGGCCTTTTTGAGGTCTTTGTCGTCAGCGCCACCTTCGTGTAGGGCGCTCAGTAGTTCGCGAGCTTTTTCTTTTACGAGCGTCGTCTTGTCGATAGCGACTTGCAAATCTTTTTGAGCAGTGCCCTTAAGGGTCGTGGCTTTATCTTTTGCTTCGTTAAGTACCGTTGCTAGCTGGGTATGCAATTTTTTTAGCTGCTTTTCAGCTTCAGCCATACCATTTGCGGCGGCATCCTTAATGTCCTTACGAGTCTCTTTGCCACTTTTAGGAGCGGTCAAAATACCGGTGACATAGCCTGCGGCACCTGCAATTAATGCACCGATTGCCCAACGCTTTGTAGATTTGTTCATGTCTGTTACTCCTTATTATTTCTTGTGCTTAGATACCATATCGGATATGCCGCGCATGAAGCGCAAGACGGTCATAGGACCGGCGACATTTTTAAAGATTTGACCGACATTTTCGGCTGACTGAACGATATGTTCGGCTTTGTCAGTTATTATTTTTATTTTTTTGATAAGACCAATGACCATCACCGCGATGACAACCGAGAGTATAAGGAATACCGCCAAGGCGCATGATAGAACGATAACTAATATTTGTTGTGCTGTGCTTAAATCCATGTCTAGTAGTATACAGCACTTTGCAAGCAAAGGTTAAGCTTTACGGATTCTTACTTGCAGATACGCGCTTCGAGAAACTTGCGGAAATCGCTGCCGATGGCGTCATTTTTAAGACCGAAGTCAACGACCGTCTTTAGATATTCCAGCTTATTACCGGCGTCATAGTATGTTCCATTTTTAATTTCGCAGGCGTAATACGGGTCGCCCTGGTCGATCATAGACTGCATGGCGGTCTGTACGTTTAACTCGCCGCTGCGGTCGTGGTTCTCGGCTGCTTTTTGGACGGCCGCAATAATGTTACCGTTGAACAAATAGCCACTGACACTCGCCCAGGTCGATGGCGCGTTCTCTTTACCGGGCTTTTCGACGATCTTAGTCATCTTGAGCAGGTTGTCGGCGTTATCCACCTGAGAACCATCGACGAAACCATAGCGAGAATAATCATCGTCACTCTGGGCTTGCACACAGGACACAATCGATCCGCCGGTTTGCATGTGTGCCTCGATCATTTGCTCAAAACGAGTCGGTGTGGCACCGATGAAGTCATCGCCCCAAGTATAGATAAAAGGTTCGTCTTCGTTTATAAGGTGGCCGGCATATAGCAGTGGCGCAGCGTTACCAAGGGGTTCTTTTTGGCGAACATAAATAAAGTTAGCCATGTTGGCAATGTCATGCAGTTTTGCGAGTGAGTCTTCCTTGCCGCCGCTCGTTAGCGTAGCTTTTAGGTCGGCAGTTGGAACGTCAAAATGGTCCTCTATGCTGCGCTTGCCATAACCGGTAACGATGATAATATCTTTGATACCGGCGCTCACCAGCTCTTCGACGACATATTGAATAATAGGCTTGTCGACAAGTGGTAGCATCTCTTTGGGCATAGCTTTGGTTTGTGGTAAGAATCGGGTGCCAAACCCGGCAGCTGCAATTACAGCTTTGGTTGGACGTTTTGCATTGGTCATATTGTTCTCCTGGTCTTCATTAGATTATCCTATGTCATCAAAACAGCAACAGTCGGTCATTTTACCATGCATTGCATTATGCAACAGCGGGGGCGTCGATATCAATCGCGGTCTACCTATAATCCGAGTGTTTTTTTGATGATTTGTTGCACAAGCCCGGGATTGGCCCGGCCTTGTGTGTGTTTCATGACTTGCCCCACCAAAAAGCCGATCGCCTTCATTTCACCGGCCTTGATATCTTCGGCGGCCTTGGGGTTTTCGGCGATGACTTTCTCGACGGCACTTTGTAGGGCACCTTCATCCGATTCTTGGATAAGGTTGTGTTGTTTGGCGTAAGCCTCAACATCTTGTATTTGTTCGTTACCGGTGAGGATAGCGGTTATGAGCTGTTTGGCATTCGATGAGCTTAACTTACCGCTTTTGACCAGCGTGTACGTACTCTGATAGAGGTGCAGGCGGCCTTGGTTGGTCAGCGCCTCATTGCACGTGGCAGTTTCGTCGGCACGGAGCGGAATCTCTAGGTTAACAAACCAGTTCGCAAGTGCTTTGGCAAAGTCTTTGTTGTCGATGACCTCTTCGATGAGCGCCAAGTAGCTAACCTGTACAAACTCTAGTTCACCTTCGAGGAGCGTAGCGGTCTGGGAGGCGTCCATGCCCAGGCTGCTGAGGCGTTTACGCCATTCATCCGGCATGACAGGCATGGCGATACGGACAGATTCGATAAGTGCATCGTCGAGTTCGATCGGAGGCAAGTCGGGATCCGGGAAATAGCGGTAGTCATGGGCATCTTCTTTGGTACGCTGCGAGAAGGTCTTTTGCTTTGCATCGTCCCAGCCCCGGGTCTCCTGCACGATGGCCAGGCCCTTTTCTAGTTGCTCTATCTGACGATTGATCTCATATTCGACCGTTTTTTCAACCGCCTTAAAAGAGTTGATGTTTTTTGTCTCGGTCCGTGTACCGAGTTCGTCTGTTTTGCTGACGCTGACGTTAACGTCAAAGCGCATGTTTCCATAGTACAGATTGGCGTCGGACACATCCGCGTAACGCATGCGGAGGTACAACTCGCGGGCGTATGCCTTAGCCTCTTCGGCGGTGTGCATGTCCGGCTCTGAGACTATCTCGAGTAGCGGCGTACCAGCGCGGTTAAGGTCGACCAAACTGTAGTCGGTTCCTGCGGGGTGGGTGCTCTTACCGGCGTCGGCTTCCAGATGGGCTTCGTGGATCCTGATGGTCTTTTCGGTGCCGTTAACCTCGACGGTAATCACACCGTCACGGATGATCGGATGCGTAAACTGTGTAATCTGATAACCGAGTGGTAAATCAGGGTAAAAATAATGCTTGCGGTCGAAGGCACTGTATTTTTGTGGAGCGGTGCCAAGTGCAAAAGCGGCGCGGATACCCAGATGTACTGCCTCTTTATTCAGTACGGGCAACGCACCGGGCAAGCCAAAACATATATGGCTTATGAGGGTATTGGGAGCGGCTTCACGGGCATCGTTGCCTACGCCGGCGAATAGCTTTGTGGCAGTCTTGAACTGTACGTGGCATTCGATACCAATTGTTGCGGTGTACATATCTCGGGTATCTTTACTTACCATCAGGAAGTGCTCCTAAGTCTTTAAGCGCCTGGCGGATCCCCAGCAAGGCGTCTTTAACTTCAGACTCTTTTAGCTTTGCGTCGGGGTCGGCTTCAAGCTTGGTACGGAGTTTGTGGCCATACCATACGCCCTCATTATCGGTGATGTCACGCTGGGCTTTGGTTAAGCGCTCACCCATTGTTTTACCCGGATACCGTTTGCGCTTTAGCGCCTCGTTAAGTAAGCCATCGGCATCGGTAATCGCTTGAGCCCAGGTTGCCTTATCGGCACAGAGTTTCTGTAGGGCAGCCCATCGTTCCTGATAGCGGTTAGTCTTGATTTTGCGCGGTTTACGCACGATAAAAACAACCGCTGCTATACCAACGACGACGATTATGGCGGCCAGCACAATGATTATACTCATCTTCATAGGATAGCCTCCGTAGCTTTAGCCACGCTGAGTAATGCACGGTCAGCATGTGCCGGAGCCATAAGCTGCAAGCCGACGGGTAGGCCGTCACTCTCACCGGCCGGGATACTGATAGCGGGGTTGCCTACAAGGCTTACGGCTACCGTCATAATATCCGTAAGATACATCTGGAGTGGGTCGTGGGCGTTCTCGCCGATCTTAAAAGCGGTCATCGGCGCCGTTGGGCCCAGTAAGTAATCTACGTTTTGGAAAGCTTCGTTCATCTCGTTTATAAGCTTGGTGCGAACGGTCTGGGCCTTACGGTAGTACGCGTAGTAATACCCGCTGCTAAGCACATACGTGCCGATCATTATGCGACGCTTGGCCTCGCTACCAAACCCTTTTGCGCGGGTTTTGCTGAATGACTCTTCGAGGTTCTGGACATTTTCATCGGAGAAACCATAACGTTGCCCGTCGTAACGGCTGAGGTTGCTGCTGACTTCTGCCGGACAAATAATGTAGTAGACCGCCAAAGCTAACGGCAGTGACGGCAAGCTTACTTCTGTTACATCCGCACCCGCAGCGCGTAATGTATCGATGGCTTGTTCGATCTGCTTACGGACGCCGTCCTGCAAACCTTCGGCCATATATTCGGTGATTACGCCGATCTTTTTACCCGTCAGGTCGGTCTGTAAATCGGTGTAACTGGCTTTGTCGCGTTCGATAGTAGTGCTGTCCAGAGGGTCTGTTCCGGCCATAACGTCAAGAACCACGGCCGCATCTTCGACTGTTTTGGTCAACGGACCTATAACATCGGTACTGCTCGCCATAGCCACGACGCCGGAACGTGACACCAGACCGTAGGTAGGCTTATATCCGACGGTTCCTGTAAAGCTTGCTGGCAAACGTATCGAGCCGCCGGTATCTGTACCGAGGGCGAATGGCACCAAGTCAAGTGCGACTGCCGCGGCTGAACCGCCCGAAGATCCTCCCGGAACCCGGGTATCGTCATGAGGGTTCTTGGTCGTCATGAAATCGCTGTTTTCGGTTGATGAACCATGCGCAAAAGCATCCAGGTTTGCTTTCGCCACACAGATAGCACCTTCCGCCTCAAGCCTTTCGATAGCGGTCGACTGATACGGTGCGTTGAACCCCTTGAGAATATTGCTGGCAGCAGTCGTCTCTGCACCAAACACTAAAAAGTTATCTTTGGCGATAAACGGTACGCCGGCCAAACGGCCAACTTTTTCGCCGTTTTTGATACGCGCATCGATCGCCGCAGCTCGTTCCCGGGCGCGTCCGGCAGTTGTGGCTATGATAGCCTGATATGATGCTTTATCTGCGATGGCCTGGAGCGCTTGCTCTACGAGATCAACTGCGTGAAGATCGCCAGCCTGCACCTTGGCGGCTATATCTGCAATAGGGAGCCAGCTCATTAACCTATCATCCTTTTGACTTTAATTTGTCCGTCCTGCGTTTTGGGAGCAAGCCGCATGAGGTCCGCCGGACGTATACCGTAGTCGATAACCTCGTCCTCGCGCATAACATTAGTAAGACCCGTCACTTGAGTGGTCGGCTTTAAGCCAGAAACATCGACGTTATCCAGCTGTGCAACATATTGCAGCACTTCGCTGATCTCTTTGCGAAACGTCTCGATCTCTTCGTCGCTTAAGTCCAGCCGTGCGAGGCGAGCCAATTTTAATACATCTTCCCGAGTTAATTCAGCCATATTTATCCTATGATAACAGATTCTAAACCTATTTTATAGCAGCTACCGCCGTTTTACTTATTGTATGTCTATTATAGGCACGCTGGGGTAATCATACAGTAATCCTTCTTGGGTGGTTACCGCAAGAATTCTGGCGCTGCGGCAAGGCATAAAATGCTCTTTTATCATAAAGCCGAGTGTCAAATGCATTGCGCCGGGGCTGATATACAAAGCAGCGACGTAATAGTCCTGGTTGGCCGCTGGTAACAGTGGTAATACCGCCTCCGTAGAGACGGCAGGACGCCACAGTCGATGCATGTCACAGCGCGCTATCGCTATGTGCGCATGCGATTGGCTACTATTGGCGTCGAACTCCCGCTTTTCTATGCCAAGGATCACAACCTGATTATCCGGCTGGGCTACATCACCTTCGATATGGATGGCGTCTATGTCGTCATCCCTGAAAGGTGGGTATGTATGTTCGTTCATACGGAATACAAAGTGTTGCGTATCGCTGTTTTCGGCCAGATCGGCATCACTGTCTTCGCTGACGCGGGAGGCCAGACGTGTGACGAGATAGGCGGCCGCCAGCCCCATAGCACCAATTGCCCACATAATTGCATGCCTACGTTTAGCCATATAACCCCTACGGTTTCATTTTTGATTTGATATCGGTAATAATATCGCGTAATTCCGCCGCTTGTTCGAACTGCAAGTTGGCGGCAGCCAGTTCCATCTGGGCGCTCAAATCTTTAACAAGGGTAGCGTATTCGTCTTTTGGAATCTTTTTAAGGTCAAGCTTGGCTTTTTTAGCCTCTTCTGGCAGGTCGGGACGCATACCTTTTTCGATAGCCTTGCTGACTCCGGTAGGCGTGATACCGTGTTCTTTATTGTAGGCTTCCTGGATGGCCCGGCGACGATCGGTCTCGTCCATTGTATGCTGCATGCTCTTGGTTATATGGTCGGCGTAAAAGATGACCCGCCCCTCGACATGCCGCGCCGCCCGGCCAACTGTCTGGATCAGGGCCTGCTCGCTACGCAAGAAGCCTTCCTTATCGGCATCCAGAATCGCCACGAGGCTTACTTCGGGTAGGTCGAGTCCCTCCCGGAGCAGGTTGATGCCTACGAGCACATCGTATACGCCCAGACGTAAATCTCTCAGAATATCGCTGCGGTCCAGCGTATCGACATCGCTATGTAGATAAGCCACCTTAATATTAAGCTCCTTAAGATAATCCGTAAGATCTTCGGACATGCGTTTTGTGAGGGTCGTTACCAGGACACGCTGATGCTTAGCGATAGTCTTATTGATTTCTTCGATGAGGTCATCGATCTGGCCGTCAATGGGTTTGACCTCAATCGGTGGGTCTAAAAGGCCGGTCGGACGAATGATTTGTTGGGCTGGCTCGGGACTACGGCTTAGCTCGTATTCAGCTGGGGTCGCACTTACATAGACTGCCTTGTTGATATGTTTTTCAAACTCAATAAATGTCAGCGGCCGGTTATCAAGGGCACTCGGCAAACGAAATCCATGCTCTACCAGAACTTCTTTACGGGCACGGTCGCCATTATACATACCCCGGATTTGCGGAATGGTTTGGTGCGACTCGTCAACAAGCAGCAAAAAATCATCAGGATAATAATCGAGAAGCGTGGCGGGCTGTTCGCCTGGTTCACGGTTTGTCAGGTAACGGCTATAGTTTTCAATGCCTTTTACAAAACCGGTTTCTTCGAGCATCTCCAGGTCATATCGTGCTCGCTGCTCAAGACGTTGGGCCTCAAGGAGTTTACCTTCCATCTTGAATTGTGCCAGGCGTTGGCCCAGTTCACTCTCGATATGACCGAGAGCCACCTTAAGCTTGTCAAAAGGTGTTACATAGTGTGAGCCCGGAAACACCTGGATCTGGCCGGGCTTACCGAGGATTTCACCTGTCAGAGGATCGATCTTGGTAATGCGTTCTACCTCGTCACCAAAAAATTCTACACGGTACGCGACTTCTTCACCGGCCGGGAAGATATCAACGACATCGCCCCGGACACGGAATGTACTCCGGTGGAAATCGATGTCGTTGCGCTGGTACTGGATGTCAGTCAGCTGCCGCATAAGCTTGTCGCGTTTGCGTACCTCGCCCGTCTTAATCGTAATACTCAGCCCGTCATAATCATCGACAGAACCGATGCCGTAGATACAACTTACACTGGCAACGATAATGACATCTTTGCGTGTCAGAAGGGCGTCGGTGGCGGCGTGCCGCAAGCGGTCAATCTCTTCGTTTATCTGACTGTCTTTTTCGATGTAGGTGTCTGAACGGGCAATGTACGCCTCTGGCTGGTAATAATCAAAGTAGCTGACAAAGTAATGAACCGCATTATCCGGAAAGAAGTTTTTAAACTCGGCGTACAGCTGTGCCGCCAACGTCTTGTTGTGGCTCAACACCAGCGTCGGCTTTTGTGTGTTTTGGATAAGGTTGGCCATCGTAAATGTTTTGCCTGAACCGGTAACACCCAGCAGCGTCTGGTTGTGCAATCCCTCTTTGAGGCCAGCCGTTAGCTGTGCTATCGCAGTCGGCTGGTCACCCATCGGCTTATAATTACTCCGCAGCTTGAATCCACTCATCTGACTATTGTAGCAAGTCTACACCAGATAACGAGGAAATTTTCTTACAATCTTGTAAAACTACAGCGGGACACCTACGCTGTCGCTGACAGCTATATGTGCAGCCTGATAAGCGACGTCTATTTCGTAGCCCGAAACGTAGACCTCATCGAACGCGCTAACCCCAGCTTCGTATGCGGCATGAAGCGGCTGCCAATTACCTTGTTTTACGGCCGGATCCCCCTCGCCTACGCCAAACATATATACTGCCGATGGTGGCAGCGAGTCAGAGTTAGTGTCAATAAATACTCGGAAATCATTTTTTCCCTGATCGTCAAGATTACCTACAGTCGCCTTCGTCAGCGCCTCTGCCGCATCAAACATGATAGGGACGTGCCTAGCAACCACAAGCTTGTCCTGCATTCCCAAAGGCCTGCCATTCCTATGCAGCGCGCCGGAATGTGCGTAATCGCTTTTTATTGGTACTGGCGATAACCAGCCGCCATATTTGCGGGCCATCTGACGAGCACCTTGGTGCATTTTGGCATTGAGATCACGATGCCCCAACAACACGTTCGAATCAGACAAATGATTGTATACATTAGATGCGAGTACATCTCCCGCAAGCGCTATGGCATTTACCACCCTGTCCAAGCTAGTGATGCCGTCCCTGGATTCGGTTGCAGCTGGACGCACAAGATCTCGCTGTTCAATGTACGACGCTTTACGCGTCTCCTGCTCAATGTGCGGACGATATGTTTCGTGTACATGCACGTCCGGGCGTGCGTTAGCTTTAAATAAGGCCATGGTATCTCCGGTACTTTACGAAAAAAAGATTATACCAGATGATATAGTGGTTAGCCAGCCCGCGGAGGTGGATTGTCCATTATGTCGCGAGCAAGATACCAGTGCTCGTCTTTTTCGATTTGTTTACGGATGTCCCGATACTTTTCATCAAGTATTTTGATCATTTTTTTGACGAGTTTAACAGGATCTGTGTCATAAACTACCAAGTCGTTTGCGGGTGGCTGTAAGACTTTCATAAGTTCGGGTATGAGGTCGGCCGTTCCGCCGCTACCCAGTAAAATACCACAGGGCTTATGGGCCTCGAGTGCAGATGTGAACTCGTGCAAGCTGCCGAATCGTCCGCCTACGGTGATTACGGCGTCGCTCGATTGCACCAGATATAAGTCCCGGCCAACATAGTTCATGCCTGTAAAGTTGATGAAGTCAAAGACGTCGTGAGGCAGGCGATATTTACGCAGATGCTCACGCAAAGATGACGCCGGAGAAAAACCAATGCTCGTACCGCCGGCTTCTTTGGCGCCCCGGGCGGCAAAATAAGGCAAGCCCACGGTAGCACCTGTGGTAAGGATGTGGCCTTCATCGGCTATGGTTTTTCCTAAGACTTCGGCCAGCTTAGCCGCGCCCTTTACGGTCAGCCCTGCGGCTGCGCCAGAAACACATATTGAATATCGTAAATGTTTTAGTTCTTTTAAATCTGGAGACATATCTGCTTCTATTATACTTATTTATGCTAATTCCGCTAATGCTGTGTCGTCGATCAGCTCGCGTGATAATTGCTGATGGACAGCTGATTCCAGATTTTCTTCGTGCAGGTACCGACTCATGAGTTCGTGCCATAAATGTTCGCGAACAAAATGGACAATACGGTCAGCAAACGATAAATGGTTGCAGTAGCTAAGCGCTATATCGAGCATGTTGAGTGATATCGGCTCGCCGTCCTGCAACATGCAAACATATTGTGTATCTTGCCAGAATGCCAGCGCCGGTTCCAGTTCGGCGACAATTTTTTCGCCTTCGTGCCAACGTAAATCCTCTGGCTGGACATGAGGCTCAAAGACTTCCGGATGATACCCGGATTGTAACCTGCCATAATACCGCTGGATTACCTTCCAGGGCACGGCTTGCCCGGCAAGTGTGGCGGAGGTCATAGGCTCGCTGGCGACAGATTGCTGCATGACCCTTCCGAAGGTCGGCTTTACCTGCTGCAGCTTGGCAAATGAACTATACGTCTGAATATCGTTCATATAATGCAGGACGAGCAAGAGGCTTGTGATAGTTAGGGCATCGATCTTTTCGGATATCGGTAGCATAACGACCGTGCCTAACTCTTTAAAACAAAGGATATTGTGCTTGGCCATACCGACGAATGATTCCGCAAACCGCTCCCAGCGCTCTGCCTGCGGATACACCACACTGATAGGCCGCTGCTCAAAGTCGTTAGGCTGCAACGCCGCATACTGGTCATAGAACGTCCGTTGCCAGGTAGCGGATTCGGTTATGGCTGCCGCCGCAAAAACGGTGCTTACGGATTCGTGCTTGAGCATGGAATCCAATGACCGGTATCCCAAACGCTTCATGGCATTCTTGGGTGCCTTCTTTTTGAAGAGGCGCTTGGCTACGCTCGGTTTCAGGGCAAACGTCGTTGTCCTTTCGGCATACTTTTGAAGAAACGTCTGGACGTGAGACAGTATCTCGCCGGCAGTTGCCGCCTCAGATATGCCCAGCGCTATACGGATCTTGGCGTCATCGCCTTTGAGCTTACCTTGCAACGCACCATACAACTCCTGACCTGTCGTGTCAGACGGATCCAGGCCAAGTTCTCTAATTTTAAGACGGACTTTTTGCATTAACTCCGAGCTCAGATGGATATCAGCACTTGGATGGCCGCTGGCTCGCTCCAGCTCCATAATACTCTGACCGAAAAGTGGTTGTTGCGCCCCCAAAGCTGACGACAGGTATCTTGTCATTTGTTATAGATTAGCATAAGCCGCTTACGCCCCACAACTTAATTACATCGGCTTAACGTGGTAATCACGTGGTGCATGATGCAGCCATTCAAGGAGTTTCTTCTCTGTTAATAAGCCTGCTTGTGCGCCAACGTGCTGTACGACATTCATAGAGTTAATGGGCGCCCATGCCAATGCTTCTTCAAGGCTCAACCCTTTGACAAGCGCTGCCACAAGTGTGGACGCAAAGGCATCACCCGCACCGGTCCGTTCCAGCGGTGGCGCCGGATCAGGGTACAACGGCATACTAAAGCGATGTTCGCCATCGGAGGCATAGGCCCCCGCAGGACCATCGGTGATAATAACTACTTTTGGGCCGAGCGCGTGCAAACGTTTAAAAAGATCTTCGATATCGTCGTACGCGCCACCGCTTACAAAAACGGCTTCTTCACGATTAAGTATGAGTACCTCGGTACGCTGATATATACGCTTCAGACGCTCTGTTCCAGCCTTCATTTGGAAGGTGCCGGGCTGAAACGCCATACGGACACTGGGGTTATCATCCAGCCAGTCCGAAACTTGGTCATGGTAATCAATAGCGTGCTCACTTATGGAACTGAAGTAAATCCAGCGTGGTATTTCATTTGGCCGCAGATGTGACCAGTGGTAATCGTATTCTTCGTGCTTGATAAGGATGGTGCGTTCGTCTTTGTACCAAAGTACATAATGGTAATTGCTTTTGTGCGAAGGGTTGATGCGCACAAAACGGGTATCGACGCCGTTGTGGTGCAAGGCGTTAATAATGTCACGGCCTTCGGAATCTCCACCGACATTCGTCACAAAACCGGCATTAAGGCCAAGCCGTGCGAATGAAACCGCAGCATTGCTGGCATTTCCGACCGCTTGGGCAACTTCTACATGATCAAAAGGCAATTTAGTGGCGAACGGCATTGCCAGCCATTTAGAACCCCGGTCGTCGTTAACGACCTTTGCCTGGTCATCCAGCAGCTTGATAAACGCATCAGTCACCACATCACCGACGCTCAAAATATCGATCTGTCCCATTCCCACTCTTTCTTTAACGCTTATGTCTTACCGTTTATTGTGCCACAGGCTCCACCGCAGCGCAATATTGTTAACGCATTAATGCTGCAGTCGGAACGGTTCCTGCCAATTAATAGCAAGCCCACGGATTCGCCGCTCGCCGACTTCAACGACGCCGCCTAAAGGCATCGCCCGGTAATATACCCGTCTATCAAAATCAGAACTCTTTCCTTTGCCAAGCTGATGAAGAAAACGATTCTCTTGCAAATATTCCGTAAGAACCGCTTTTCTTAGTCCTGCAAGTACACGGGCTTCCAGTATCCGCTTGTGCTTTTCATAAGGTAGCCCTTGAAGCCCTTCTATTTCTGAAGGAAAAATACAACCGGCGATAGTAGCAGGCGAAAGCGGCACCCCAGGTACGGCAATGAGAACATCGCCGATCAGTCTGGTAAATGCCCCTCTTTCGAAGCGGCGGCCTTGCTCCTCTGGGGAACGTTCGTTTTGCTTTTTAAGCGCCTCTAACTGAAACTGTTCGGTGTCCAGACTAGTGTAATCCTCGTAAGCGTCAATGGGCATAGCCCCAGGTTCAAGCTCGCTCACACCGTTATTCAGCTTGGTCATACAGCCAGACTGGTTCTTGCCAATCAATGACCATTCCTTGTATCGTGCGACGACCAATCTCAACAGGGTCGGCCGTGCGTATGGCCCGGTAGTAGGCGCACTCTCTAGCATCACCCATGTAGATGCCCCGCTGCTGCCTATAGTCTTGGGCGCCTAGAAATACGGCGACAGAGGTTTTTAATAATCGACTACGTACTCGGGTATTAAAGTCATTATAGCGTTTCGTTTTGTCTGCCCTTGGAATGTCTGCCTCCTGTAATAAGCGTAACTCAGTTGGATACACACATCTTGTGATAGCGGGCAAGCCACAAGGAAGTCCGGGAACAGCCATAAGCACTCTGCCGATCCGTTCGGCTACCAGGCCATACCCAAGGGGTTTACCCAGAGCTTCGGCAGGCGTTTCATTCTGTCTTGAAACAGCTTCCAGGCGCACCTGGATATCCTCTAGTTGATCTTGATAAAAATCAACGGGGATAAATGTAGGGTCAATTTCAATCATAATTATGTACGTACCTCGAAAGGTTCCATCCAGTCGATTATTCTATCACCATATTGGTGTTTTCCCAAAGGTGTAGCTATCCTAGGGAAAATAGCCCGGTGCACGTATGTATTAACTCTACTCTTGCTGACAATTATTCCTCGTTGATGCACTTGTCTGCTGAGCTTCAACTGCTCTGCGACGGTCAAACCGCCTAAGGTAGCCGACAACCGTTGGCGCAATGCTTGAAAAGCTGCGGCCCTTTCTTGTACAAATAGCAATTCATCCAGTTCATTTATTTTCGCTGTTTCTGACGGAAACACATAGGGTGACAATTCCGCGGTCGTAAATGGCCGGCCGGTAGTAAGTGCTAATACCGAGCTGATAGCCCGGGTTAATTCTCCTCTTGGGGTAGGCTCATCCGGATTACGACGGTTCGCCTCAATAACATCGCGCGGCACAATCGGCGGAAGCTCTCTGAAATATGGATCTAGCGGTACAGTAATTTCACTCACGACCCTGCATTATAACAGGGGTAGTCGCATATTGCCACTAAAGGTCTTGGCTATGCGATACAAAGGCATCGTCAGCAAGGGCGCTCTCGTCAAGTCCGCCTTTACTGGCAGCCGCAGCAAGCTGGAGCTGCTTGAGAAACAGTTCTTGGATGTCATTGATGGCATCACGGTGCTTGGCCCAATACTTCAGGACCGGATCTTGCAACGCACGTGAGTATGAGAAGGTAACACCCCAAGGGTGTGGACCACGCTGAGCGATACGGTTTAGGTTAATAAACGCATCGTTTGGCTTTTGGCCGCCGCTTAAGAAGACGACACCACCTAACTCATGCGGAACATGGTCGTGCAGTACCCGCGTTGTACGGTCGGCTACCTCATCATGGTTGATCGGCGTGCCGCTATCTTTTCCGGGCAGGACCATACTGGTCTTGAGTATTGCGCCGGGCAGGTGTACACGGAATGCCCGCATCGTCTGGAATAAGATATCGAAAACATGAGCCATGGTGGTCTCACATTGTTCACTGGTGTGGTCACCGTCAAATAATACCTCGGGCTCTACGATCGGTACCACGTTGTATTCTTGGCAAATACGAGCGTAGCGGCTAAGGACAAAGGTGGCCGCCCCGATGCACTCATCGGTAGGAATGCCGTCACCGATTGCAATGACCGCCCGCCATTTGGCAAACTTGCCGCCTGCCGCTGCGTATACTGCCATACGTTCGGGTAAACCATCAAGCCCTTGCGTAACTTTTTCTCCGGGAAACCCGGGAAGGTCAACAAGGCCTTTATCGACTTTGATACCGGGCTGCACATGACGGTTTTTTATATATTCACGGAATACCTGGCCGCCATCTGTGCTTTGCCAAAATGTTTCATCGAAAAAAATAATACCGCTTAAGATGTCTTCCGCCCCTGGCGTTGTTATGAGTAATTCGCGGTATTCCCGGCGGGTATCCTCTGTACAGGGTACGCCGACGGCGTCAAAACGCTTTTCGCAGCTGGCATTGCTTTCGTCTGCCGCTAAAAGGCCTTTTCCCGGCGCAGTTAGTAGGCTGACGGTGTGTTCGAGTGTCTCTGTATTCATACAGGTAAGTATACACGCTTATGCTTATATTTTGCAGCTTATCTATTATCACCTTTACCGGTATAATAAGCGCATGGACAAATCCCCTAAGCTTATCTTTTTGAATGGCCCCGCCGGCGTTGGTAAAACGACTATCGCCCAAAAATATCTGGATACGCACCCGCTCGCCATGAACCTAAGTGGCGATTACCTGACCGGTATGCTCGGCCAATGGCTAACGTATGAAACCGCAGCCCGCAGCATCGTGTACATCCAAAGCCAAATCCTTACTGAAAACCATCTTAGGTCAGGCTACACGGTTGTCGTGCCCTACTTATTAATCCGCGAAGCCGAGGCACAGAGCTTTGAAGACATTGCCCGTAAGTGTAACGTTCCTTTTTACGAAGTCTTACTGATATGCGAACGTGAGGATGCAATCAACCGCCTTATGAAACGCGGAAGCTGGGGCGAGCCCGGTTCGCCACCTATTACCGCTGCCGATCGGCCCATTATAGAAGATTTATATGACCGGCTGCTTGAGGCCGTCAAAAAACGCCCTCATTCGATAGTTATCCAATCTGTTGAGGGTGCCATTGAAGACACCTACCGCCAATTTATGCAGGCCATCGGCGAACCTATCGCTGACTAGGGCGTATCCAATTGCCGTCGGCGGCTTCGACAAATCCGAGGCGCTGGGCGGCATGGTCGTATGTCTCAACAAAACGTGTGAGGCGCATGGGGTGAGCGCCTCTCGTCCAGGTATTATTCTTTGCACCAAGAACCGTCATGTCGGGTAAATCAAGCGCCTCACCGGTGGCTGACCATGCGTTGATAAGCGTATCTGGCCAATAAAATCCTGCAAACAGGCCGGTGGCGAATCGGTCCCTAAGACCCGGCGCCGTATTAACGGCCTGTAGTTGCGTCACCAGAAAACCATTTTCATGAGCGTCCAGCTGAGCGCTGCCGATAGCCGCCAGCGTATCCCGATAGACGAGTCCAATGGCAAACTTGCTATCTAAGAATGGTTGGCCATCTTTGGTGTCATATCGGACTTTCACACCAGGGGTCGTTACGACATTATTAAAGCCGGGACAGCCAGCTGACGTTCTTATAAGCGGTGATTTTGCCCTGACAATCGTTAAAGAATACTCGCCGATTGACCGGGGAATGTTACGTTCGGGTTGCAAGGCTAGCAGTTCGGGCAACGGCAATTCCGCAACAATGTCCTGAATTGTTTCAGCTAAGCGCTGTTCTGTTTCTGAAATGGCGGGGGTAGCCCTGCCACCTTCAGGTGCGTTCATGATTGTACGGGTCGAACCCAGTTTCCCTTGCTATCCTGCAGCGTATATCCCATGCGCTCGGCAACATTGTCGTAGCCTTCAATAAATCGTCGGCGTCTTTCGGGGGCATGAGTAGGTTCAGCATAATCGTGGATCCAGCTATTATTTTTGGCAGCCTGAATCGTCATGTTTGGTAAATCGAGTTTTTGACCTACTGCCGACCAAGCCTGCACTAATGTATCGCGCCAATAAAAGCCTGCGTGTAAACCAGTTTCAAATTTACTCTTAAGTACTGGAGCAGTATTGACTGCCTGTAATTGTCTTACGAACAGTCCGTCTTCGTCACCGTTGAGCGTTGCCCCGGCTATTGCTGCCAGTGTTCCGCGGTACGCAAGTCCGATGGCAAACTTTGTATCCATGTATGGTTTCTTTCCCTCAGCACGGTATTGCGTCTTCACATGTGGTACAGCTATGCACCTTGTTCCTGTTAAATATGACGACTTATTGCCATTGGGTACGCATGGTTTTAGCAGTGTAAGCAAGTATTCGTCGATTGATTTTGGAACGTTGCGTCCAGGCTGGAGCACCAATAGATCGACGAGCGAAAGCCCTGTTACAATAGCTTCAACTTTGTCGGTAAACGTCCGTTCTACTTCTGATAACTCCGCGTAATTCTCTGCGGATATTTTGAGTTCTGTGAATGTAACCTTCTCTGCAAGGTCTGACTGCCCGCCGCCAAAGTCAGGTTGCGGCTTACTATCAATCGATTGGGCGAGTGGCACATGGGGATACTTTTTTACGGATGGAGTATGAGGATAAGCAAATCCGTTTGCAGTTGCTTTCTCAAGCCATGACTGTAACTGCGCTGCATCCATCATAGGTTTTTTCGTTTGATCAGGAAATATATCAGACGTTCCAAATGTACTATCTCCAAAAGATTTGGGTATATCCTCGAACGGTGGAGTTTGGTGTGTATAATGCTGAGGATTTGGGAGGATTTCGTATTTATTTGGATACTCTAAGGATTTCTGCTCAGGCATAAGAGTTTGGGCAGACAGCGTTTTGTACAGCTCTTCATGCGCGCCGGGGTTCATTTGCGCATATTATAGAACAATACGCCCCTAATATCAACTAGCCGGCGAGCTGGTGGGCGGCCATCGCGATGTGAGTGGCAGTAAGACCAAAGTGCTCCATAAGCTCATGGGGTTCGCCTGATTCGCCAAAATGGTCTTGCATACCAATACGTTTTATCGGCACAGGACATTGTTCGCTGGCGAGTTCGGCAATAGCACTGCCAAAACCGCCATTGATCTGTGCTTCTTCGACGGTTATAGCGCGGCCGGTCTTACGCAAGCTGGCCAGAATGGTTGCTTCGTCTAATGGCTTGATGGTGGGCACATGGATGATTTCGGCATCGATGCCGTCTTTGGCCAATACTTCGGCGGCGACCATGGCATGGAACGTCATCGTGCCGGTTGCCAGTATGGTCAGGTCTTTACCTTCGCGGTATACGTAAGCTTTGCCGATTTCGAACGGTGTTTTACTGGTGGTAATGATGGGCGTATCTTCGCGCGCAAGCCGTAAGTAGGCTGGATTTTTGCGGTCCGCAGCAATCGCCAGCGTAGCCCGTTCAGCCTCCAAGCTATCTGCTGGCGCAATAACGATCATGTGCGGTAAGACACGCATCAGCGCGATATCTTCAAGCATTTGATGGGTCGCACCGTCTGGTCCGACACTAAGGCCGGCGTGCGAGCCGACGATTTTAACCGGTCGTTCGTTTAGACAAATAGTCGTACGAATTTGTTCCCAGTTACGGCCGGGGCTAAAGGCGGCATAACTACTGACAAAAGGAATTTTGCCCATCGCTGCTAAACCGGCGCCTACTGTCACCAGATTCTGTTCGGCTACGCCGATTTCGATGTAACGCGCCGGAAACTCCTCGGCGAACATATTCATAGCTGTCGAATTCGTAAGGTCTGCACAGGCTGCTACGATTGTCTGATCTTTTTGTGCGGCAGCTAAGAGCGCACGTCCGAAACCTTTGCGTATGGACTCTTGCTTAAGGTCCGAGGCCTTAACGTTTTGTACAAGGTGTAAATTAAGCATGCAATACTCCCTTTGGAACTGTTGGGCCTTTATGAAGGCGTGATAGGCCAATGACAAGCCCCATCACACATAACAAGACCACTACCCAAGCACTAATATTTATTACTTTGTTAATAAGGACCGGATCTGATTCAGCACTAAACATAGCGATAAGCCCTGCGAATAAAGCCGTTGGCAGTACGCCAGCTGATATAAGTACCAGCAGAATCCATAGCCAGCGATGTCGGATAATTGACCCATTTGTATGAAATGGAATAAATAATACCGTTAGAAGCACGAAGAGCATCGTAGGCTTAAGAAGGAATAAGGTAAGTTCTGTAAGCCCTCCCCTCGTAGTGGTATGTATACTGCTATCAAATGCGTTCCAAAAAATGACAGTAAAAGCTATGGACGTCAGCGCAATGATAGCTTTTATTGCTATTTCGGACTTAGTCATGGTCGCTTTCACTCTTTATCTGGCCACGAAGTGTGCGAAGTTCTTTGAGTGCCGTCTTGGCCTGTTCGGCGTTCGGTGGCGCACCGTGCCAGTGGAAATCATACTCCATAAAATCTACTCCCTTGCCAGGAATAGTGTGCGCAATAATAACCACTGGTTTTTCTACAATGGCACGGGCCATCGAGCATGCATCAATCACGGCCTCAACGTCGTTACCATCGATCTCAAGTACGTGCCAGCCAAAAGCTTCCCACTTATGGCGTAGGTCTTCAAGCGGCATTACCTGCTCTGTCGGGCCGTCAATCTGGATATTGTTGCGGTCAACAATGGCGATAAGGTTGTTCAGCTTATATTTACCAACGAGCATGGCGGCTTCCCAGATGTTACCTTCATCCAGTTCGCCATCGCCCGTGACAACATACACCCAACGATGTTGCTGCTTGTCCATACGTAACGCCAGTGCGATACCCGCAGCCTGGCTTAAACCACTGCCTAGGGGGCCACTAGTCGTTTCCAATCCCGGCAACCGCATACGCTCAGGATGCCCTTGCAGGCGTGAACCAAGTTTACGCAACGTTTTAAGCTCTGACCGGTCAAAATAGCCGGCGTTAGCCATGGCTGCATAACGCACCGGCACGCAGTGACCATTACTTAAAATAAGGATGTCGCGCTGATCCCAATCCGGATTACTGGGATCATGTTTCATGATATTAAAATAAAGCGCCGTAAAAATGTCGGCGAGGCCAAGCGGGCCAGCAGAGTGTCCGCTGCCAGCAGCTAACAACATTTTGATGATGTCTTCGCGGATATCGTTGGCCTTGAGCTCTAGCTCTTCGATCGAATGAATATACCTCATATACCCCTTACGCTTGTTACGTTTCTATAGTACCTTAGCGATGTTGAAATTGCTAAATAATTGAACGGGCCAACGAACTGTAGGCCATGCGTGGATCGGTGGCATGCTGAATATAGCCACCGACGTTAAGTACGTCGATACCGCCGCGTACCAGTGCCTGGGCGTTGGTGTTGTTAATTCCGCCGTCCCAGCCGATTTCCAGCTGCGGTTTTAGCCTGCGAAGCACATGGACCTTGTAGAGTAGCTGCAAGTCGGCTTCGCCGCCAAAATGACCCAGATTCCCTGAGAAAATAAGGATATGGTCGATCCAGTTTAGCGCCGGGCGGATCAGTTCTACTGGTGACTCAGGCTTGAGCGCGACACCGACCTCTATGCCATGACGGTGCATCAGCTCTGCAAAAGCGACGAACTGACCTTCGGCTTCTGCGTGTACAATAACCATTTGCGGGCTCAGACTCAGATATGCTTTGGCGTGCTGAAACGGTTTTTGATACATAACGTGCAGGTCGGCGCGTACACCGCCCGGCCACCATACCTGGTCGACAGACAATAGTTTGACCGGTGTAAAAACGCCATCTGCCACATCGATATGTACCCGTGAGGCAAAACGTGCGATACGCTCCATTTGGTTTTTATATTCGTTTGCGTCACGTGCTGTTACTGATGGACAAATAGATGCAGACATTGTTTAACCCAATTGATCAAGTTGATGAATTCGTCGTTTAAAACGTGGTGCTCCCGCAAAAGCCGTCGCAAGCCACGCCTCGCTAATTCTGATTGCTTCTTCGGCGGACATAGAACGTGCAGGCAGACACAGGACATTGCTGTCGTCGTCATTGCGCGCAGCGTGTGCCTCTGCGACCTCCCATACCAAGCTGGCCCGAATACCCTTAAAACGGTTGGCGGCCATACACATACCCTGGCCGCTACCGCATATAAGAATACCGCGAGGGTCGGGATCGGTACTGGCTTGCATAGCTCGTACCACTTGCTCGGCAAATTGAGGAAAGTCATCATCAGGCTTAAGGGCTTGGTCGCCCTTGTCGGTTACGTTGTGGCCGCCACGAACCAACGCCTCTATAAGCTGTTGCTTTAATTCAAAGCCGTTATGGTCCGCACCCACATAAATATCCATTGCTTGCAGTATACAACCACTTAATAAGCTGCGACAAGTCGCATATGCTTATTTTAGCTGGGAAACTTTATTGCCGGATTGTTGCAGCTTTTTGTAAGTACCGCTAGTGGCCTTCCAGGCGTCGTTCGAGGCACGCAGCATGCGAGCCGTTGTCGGATTACGGTGTACCTGTAGGTTAAGCCACTGGTCAAAGCGCCGTAAATGCGGTTCAATTAATTTCCAAATCATCACGGCTACCGTAACGACGATCAGACTTATGCGCCATAATCCGCGTGCACATGCCCAAAAAAGCTTGCTGGCATACGCGATGACTAATCGACTGACTTGTCTGACAAATCGTTCCATAAAATCGCCTACAGTGACTGCCGCTATACAAATGCGTGCCGCTAAAAGCAGCGCCGGACGCATGAGCTGCCGTCGAGGCTTTCGCGCAGAGTTCGAAATAGTAATTGCGACCGCATCACGCTTACGAACCTCGGCCAGTACCGCCGTTGGCGCCTGACGCATTACCTCTTGGACCGGCACCCGTAGAGAACGCTGACGCACAGGCATAGAAGCTATAATTTCTTTACGGAAAATAACCATAAAACTTATCGTAAAACAGCCGATGAGCGTACGCCATAAAGCCTCGCTTGAAATGGGCTTGCTAGACCACGGCAGTATGCCCAGAGTGCAAAAATCCCAAAACGTACGTTCCACACGAGGCACATGGATAACCGCCCACCATAAACACAGCAATATCAAAAGTAAAACCAGTGTAGCGATTCGTTTTTTACTCATAGAAATAGGGTACTACATACATAATACCCTATTTTTTGTAATTTTGCATTAAATAGTTTGTAATACTACTTCTGGTGCAGGATCCGGCCGGTATCTGCTACAACTTCGACTAATCGGTTGCTGTAGCCCCACTCGTTGTCATACCAGGCAACAACTTTGAGTAGCGTGCCGCCCACGACAGTCGTTAATGACAAGTCAACGATTGCCGAATGGCTATTACCGATAAAGTCGCTACTAACAAGTGGTTCGTCCGTGACCGCCAAAATACCCTGGTAATATGGCTCGGCAGCAGCTTTTTTAAAGGCTTCGTTAACTTCTTCGACAGTGACTTTGCGCTTAGTGACAATCGCAAAGTCGCTTACGCTAACAACTGGGGTCGGCACTCGTAGCGAAAGGCCGCCAAACATACCTTTTAAGGCCGGAAGCGCCTCGGTAGCCGAGATGGTCGCGCCTGTACTCGTAGGAATAATATTCTGCGCAGCTGAACGCGCCCGACGCAGATCTTTATGCGGCGCATCTTGTAACCGTTGGTCAGAGGTATAACTGTGGATAGTGGTCATCAAAGCTTTATCTATACCAAACCGGCTTTCAATAATTGCCGCGACCGGCGTAATACAGTTCGTCGTACACGAACCATTACTGATAATGGGGTTGTCTTGACTGAGGTTGTCCTCATTAACACCGAGTACGATCGTGTTCGCACCTTCGCCTTTGGCTGGTGCGCTGATAACGACTCGCTTAGCACCGGCAGCTACGTGTGCCTTAGCTTTTTCCGGTTCTACAAAAAAGCCTGTCGATTCGATAACGACATCGACGTTAAGGTCTTTCCATGGCAGGGCTGCCGGATCTTTTTCGGCCAGTACCACGATTTTCTGGTCCTTGACGATAATATGTTTGTCATCAAATGTTACCGGATGCTGATAGGCGCCATAATTACTGTCGTGCTTCAAGAGATGTGCGAGCGTTTTAGTGTCAGTAAGGTCGTTGATCGCTACGATCTCGATGTCAGTTCGATCAAAGGCTATCTTAAAAGCGTTTCGGCCAATACGGCCGAACCCATTAATTGCTACACGCGTTTTCATCCATGCACCCCCGTTATTTCTATTAGCATATGCGTTATGCCCCTATTGTACGAGGTAGTGCTGGCGAACGCAACGGTCTGCTGTTATTTAACGGCGGCTTCTGCTGCTTTTTTGAGTTCATCAAATATGACGGGATTAGCCGCCACGTAACGAAAATCACGATAATTATAGTGGTCACTGAAAAGGTTTTCGATGCGGGCACCCGCCTCTTGCATCAATAACGCACCGGGGGCGTGGTCCCATGGGCCTTTCTCGCCAACGACAATAATGCCGTCAACCGCACCTTTAGCGATATAGCTGGCTTCGGCACCTGATGCATTATAGCGGGGCTGACCGCCGCTCACTCGCCGTAACGAGTATGCAAAACCCTCTGGCAACCGCATGCCAACGTTAAGCGTAACGTACGCCCTGGTGAGCGGCCGGTTGCTGACATGAATAGGATGGCCGTTCCGGGTAGCACCCTGCCCTTTAATAGCCAGATAATATTCGTCGCTGACAAAGTTGTAGATGATTGACATGATCGGCTCATCATCATGGATAAGTGCGATCATGTTGGTTGAGAATGGCAAGCCTCGTATAAATGATTCCGTCCCGTCAATAGGGTCAACCAGCCAAAATGTTTTTTGCGTCAGGTCAACGCCTGTTTCTTCTCCGCTAAAGCCAATAGTAGGGTCAATGTCGTGACAGACCTTTTTTAAGCGCTCTTCTACCGCAAGGTCCAGTGCCGTAACGACACTGTTATCGTCTTTCGTATTATGCGTGATAACTCCATGTGCCTCGAGCAGCTCAGGCCGCAGTTCTTGCAAGGCCAGCCGTAGCTGCTTTTCGGCGGCATGCAAGAAATCGAGCGTGGGCGTCATGCAAGCAGCCCGTTTTTGGCTACGTAGCTGACCATTTTCATCTGACGCTCGTATGTACAGTGTCTTAAAAACTCATCGGGCGTCATCCATAGATAGGCTTTATGCTCATGACTGATAACAACCGGAACGTCGCCGGTAACGCGCGCCGTAAAGACCAGCCACGTCCCCGATCCGTGCTTCGGTGTCATTTCAGTTATTGCAAAGACCAGTTTGGCCGTATCGAGTGCTACCCCGGCTTCTTCCTGCGTTTCGCGGATTGCGGCGGCCATCATATCTTCGCCTTCGTCAACGTGGCCGCCAGGAAAATCCCATTGGCCAGGACGGCGGTTATCGTCATCACTGCGTTGCAAGGCCAGCATTTGACCCTGGTCATTTATTAGTAATACCTTGGCAACAACAAATGACTGCATACTAACCCTGGTTTTTATACCGTTCGATAGACTCGGCAATGATTGCCTTGGCGGCTTCAACATCACCCCAGCCTAATACTTTGGTAGAACCGGGCTTTTTAAGGTCTTTGTAGTGGGTAAAGTGGTGTTCGATCTGTTGTTTCCAGCGTTCACCAAGGTCATCAAGTGAGTTGATGCTATCACCGGTGTTGCGGTCGTCGGCCGGTACGACTACTACCTTATGGTCGGCCTCACCGTCGTCTTCGAAGTTCAGAATACCGATTACTTTCGCTTCCAGCCAGATACCAGTAGGCAATGGTTCGGCAGTAATAATCAGCGTATCAAGCTCGTCGCCATCCTCGTCGAGGGTCTGAGGGATAAAACCATAGTTACATGGCTTGGCAAAGATTGCCGGCTCAACACGGTCAAGCATAAACGCGGCGCGCTTACGGTCCCACTCGATTTTCATCATTGAACCTTTAGAAATTTCGACGACAGTGTTAACGATACCGTTTTGGTAATCACCAGTGTCTAAAACTACATTGAAATCAGCCATATCCACAAACTCCTTTACAGTGGTAATCTTGGTGTTTATATCTCATATATTGTACACTACAAACCTGGAGCCATGACAAAAACTTCTATTATCGGCCACCGCGGTGCCGCTGGTATCGCACTTGAAAACACGATTCCTGCTTTTAAAGAAGCAATCGCCTTAGGTGTGCCCACTATCGAGTTTGACATTCGCCCAACGCGTGACGGACAGTTCGTTGTCTGCCATGATGAAAGCCTGAAGCGCATCAGCGCCTCGACCAGGCGTGTCCGCGATCTGACATACAGCGAGTTACAGGAGATACCACTCTATAACGGTTCGACCGTCCCGTTATTGTCAGAAGTACTTGATCTGGCGCGAAAAGCCCAGGTCGGGGTGGTAGTAGAGGTCAAAGGATTTGGCGATATCGAGGCATTATGTACGTTGCTCGACGCCTACGCCGACCTTACGATGACGATTGCGTCTTTCAATCACCGGCAGCTGCGCCTTATGCGCAAGCTACGTCCGGAATATACCCTATATGTTGCGGGCGGCATCCATCCCGTCGAACTTTTACAAGCCGCTAAAGCCATCA
>JGI24737J22298_10000094_pt1 | contig 26101 bp, 26 predicted proteins | sample KBSCornC3_FD_22298 | JGI IMG/M metagenome (IMG submission 22298) | reverse complement strand
AAAAACCAGCCGGTGTAGCCGAAAAGCAGTACCTCGCCGCCATTGTAAAATACATACGGCGTAAAAAAGGACAACTGAATTACGATGAACAGTACGCTTAAAACCGAGATCATTGGCGTAAAGCCAGCCTTTTTAAAGAAGTAATAAAAGCCGAAAATGCCCGATAACGAAAATAGCAGGGTTACTATTGAAGAAGCGCGACCTGTATTGACGCCAAAAATCAGTTTGAAAAAGTAAGGTAACAGGTATTGCCCCGGAGACCACCAGGCAAGAAATTCTGACGTGTTTTTGCTGATATCATTTTGATCTGGTTTAACCATGACATTAAATGCTGAACCCTGTTCCATTGANCGCATTACCTGGAANCCNTTGCTGGGGTCGGGGTAAATGGCGGCTGGGGCTATGATCAGCATAATGCCCATAATGAAAACAATCCCGNTNATAACCAATAAAATGATTTGGTGGGTTTGTAGTTTCTGTTTCAGCATATAATTATTTTAAGCAGATGATGTTTAAGTTTTAACTGATTTCCCGTTCCCTGATCTTTACCGCCGGGTTGCCCTGATAGATGCCGTACGCATCCATGTTTTTTGTAGCGATAGAACCGCTGGTCAATACCGCGTGCGACGCGACTGTTACGCCTGGATTTACCATAGCCCCGGCACAGATCCACACACCGTCTTCCAAAATTATGCCTTTGGTTATCAAATCAAAGGATGTTTTTTTGTAATTGTGGCTGCCCGTTAACAGCACAGCCCCCTGCGACAGGCAAACATGCGCGCCGATTTGAATGAGCACTAAACTGTCTATCCATACATTTTCGCCTATCCAGCTTTCATCGCCGATATGCAGGTTCCATGGATATTTGATGTTTACACAGGGCTTAACAGTTACATTTTTACCGATCCTGGCGCTAAATAGCTTCAGCAAAAATACTTTGAGTGCGCTTGAAGGTATAATACTTGTTTTAAAGAATATGGCATTACAGTAGTACCACAAAATGCGTTTTAAAACATTGCCGCCTGGATGATAAGGATAATTATTATAAGTTGAAAGGTCAGTTCTGAACATCAGCGCCGGTAAGCTTATCATTACGTTTAATCCAAATATACAGGCTAAACGCTATAATAATGTAAAGAAGTATATTAAAAATGGTATGGTGATCAACTATCCGGTTTGCTTTTTTTGACCAGAAGATGGCCAGCAAAACAAAACGCGTCACGTTTAAAAATTCGATAATTAAAATGCCTGAAATGAGGAATACCAATTTTGACCGCAACGGGGATGGATAGGCCAGCACAAAGGCGGAAAAAAAACTGATTAATCCTAAACCCAGGCAGCTGTAAACTATGGCCAGTGTTCCTTTGCCCGCAACCAGTAATTCGTAGTTGTTATCTATAGCTGCATAGCCCAACCACTTTAATATCATTACACTGCAATCTAATAAAACCTGTCTTAAAGCCGCAATATAATTCAGGTGTTCGACCAAAAAAGCGTTATAATTCCCGCCGGGATTAGTAACGCCAAAAAAGAAAATGTTAAAGCTATAAAATATGGCAAACAGCAATACAAACAACAGCATGAACCGTATCGCCGGGTTATTTAAAAAAGCAGGTTGTTTCATTGTTTTTTGCTCTCCTTTCGTAACTCATAAATTTTGGCATCAATCAAAAACCTGAACCAAAAACCTTGTAAAAAATGGAATACCAGTCCGGTTTTTCCATCTAAAAACCCCAATTTTATAAAGTATCTTATGGTAAAGTAAATTACAGGCCTTATAAATAAAGGAAACGACTCATATCGTTTTTTCATATACCGGCGGCGCTCCATCGGATTACCAAATAACTGTGGGTGTACCAGCTTACCATTATCGTCAATAACCGGGGCGTTTTGCTGCCTAACAAGATATTGCGCCTCCAGTGTTGCCCAATGATTATGGCGGGCAATGAAACTGGTAAGTGAATCGGTTATTACGTCAATAATATCAGTTTTAAGTACCTGTGTTTTACCGGTAACTTTAAAATGCTGATCATACAATTTTTCTTCGCAATGCCCGAAGCCGCGCCTGAACAGGTTGGCGTGGTATGTTGGATAGTGGCCGCCATGTTTGATCCATTTGCCCATAAATAGGGTACGCCTGCTAATGAGGAAACCGTTGGTTACCGAATCTACGGGATTGTTGAAAATATTATTCAATTGTGCTGCAAGCTCAGGTGTTACCCGGTGATCAGCGTCCAGGTTAAGTACCCAGGTACTTGTTAAAGGCAGGTTATCCAAAGCCCAGTTGCGCTGGGCTGCATAATTTTCAAACGGATGGCTGAAGATGTTTTGCGTATACCTTTGGCAAATGGTTAGCGTGGTATCCGTTGAACCTGAATCAACAATATAGACATTGGCTTTTAGCGCCGCCGCGCTTTGCAGGCAGTCACCAATGTTCTTTTCCTCGTTAAAAGTTAAGATAATGATATCCAGGCTCTCGCTCACTTGAGTTTGGCTTTAATGATCATGCTCATCCAAAAATAAGGGAATCTGCCGCAGCCCCTGAATGCCGTTACCTCAAATCCATGTTCGTTAAGAATTTGCGTAAGCGTTTTAACCGACCAGAATTTGATATGTCCGCCCTGCCAAAGCGGGCTGATATGGTTATCCCATTTATTTAAAATACTCAAAAACAGGTTTTTTAAATAGCCATGATAAGGCGTTGAGATGATGAGATCGCCTTTTGATTTGCTTAAAACGTCCCGGCAAAGGCGTGTAAACGCATAGGGGTCGTACAAGTGCTCAATAACCTCAGTTGATATAATGGTATTAAACTGCATATCTCGTAATGGCTCCGGTAACCCTTCAACCGAAAGATCATGAACGAAAAACCTGCCGGGATTCATTTTATCGGCAATGGCAATGCCTGGTTTGGATGCATCGATACCATAAGCGTTAAACCCTCTTGCCAATAAATAATTTACCAGGTGACCGTTGCCGCAACCAAGGTCGAGAATGCTGCTGTTAGTATCCTTATTTAATAACGACATAAGCGGTTTCTCGAGCTCCTTAAATACATGGCAAGGGCTTGCATCGGGATAATCGTAATCTTTATAAGCGCTCATGCGGTGGTTATTTGCGGATCCATATTTTTGTATTTTTCATTAAGGCAACTCTTTCAAAATCATATTGATCGGCTGCGTAATTCAAATCTCTTTTAAAATTTTAGAACTTAACAATGCCTTATGAATGAGCAGCATACTGATATAGCTCCAGAAGATGGTATTGAACAGGAACTCAAAACTGATGCCGCGCCACATGATCTGAAACAGGCCTGAAAATATAAGTGCTGTGCCTAATATATATCCCCCAAAAAGTTTTTCGGCTTTAACAGCTATTAGCTGTGCGAGGGCGCCATAAGCGAAAAGGAAAATAAAGATACCCCAATCACCTCCTGAAAGATACGCATCAACGATGTAGGCGGGTTTGGCTGATACGGTAGAGTTACGGTTAACCACCCCGGCATCATAAACGCGCTGCATGATCATGGCTTCGGTAATTGGTTTGGAAGGCCAGAAGACCCGCGGCACCAAAGCAATAGCCGATTGTTTAACAATATCCAATCCATAAAAATCCACATTTTTAGGTGTCGACTGCACAAAGCGGGTGAACATATCGATCTCGCTTAGGCGGTATACCAAAAAATCCCAGTTAGTTTCGTCAACATCGCTGTTATCACTATTTAATGCTGCGTCAAGGGCCAGTTGTGAAGCTTCGTCGCTATCGGCATCTCCATTCCATGCATTGGCCCGGAAAATATGGTTATATGTTGGTAAAACCGTAAATAATAAAACGATGATAGGTACAAAAGTAATGGTTACTAATTTTTTATAGGTAGGATATAAGAAAATTCCTAAAACCAGTATGCTGATAATAATAGGTTCTTTAAACCCTGATGTAAGCGCCTGGTAAAAGTTAAAGGCATATAATAACAGGCAGATAAGCGTATTAGCCCCTTTTTTTAGTGGTATGGCAAAGGCCAGTGCTAATGTACCTGCAATAAAGCTCAATGAGCTAAACTGGTAATAAAATTGGGAAAGACCAGGTATCTTAAGAAATAACAACGAAAGCGGGAAACTGATAATTGCCGATGTCATGAGCAGATTCGCCAGCCTTTCGGTTTCGATATAGTATTTTTTAGTTACCGGATAATTCATGAAAATAAGTATGCCCATCACAAATGAAGCATGCCCAAGGCAATAATAGCGCTGGCATTGGGCAATTAAGCCAAGGGCATCTTTATCATTTAACGTATGAATAAACACGTGCTTGAAATTTTCATAGCCGAGGGTATTCATAAAATAAAAGATGGACGTGCTGCACATGTACCCCGCAAAAATTATCTGGATAATAAATAAGGGTCTCATCAACTGTTCGGCCATGGGGCGGTCGTTGGGAATCGGACGTACCCAACCGGTAAGTGTGATCAGGAATATAAAAAATGAGCCTCCCCATGCAATAAAATAGGATAACACACTATCACTTTTACATGCCAATGCCAGCAGCCATGGTATAAACAACACAATATACCGTTCTATCGATTTGCTGTTTTGCATTTATTAACTAATGTTGTGTTTTTTATAAATTGGCCTTAGTTTTTAGTCAGTTATCAATAAATGGAGAAAGAAACCTCACTCATGACTTCCGACATGATACTATTAACTTAACACCAATTGTTCTATTGCTTCAACCTGTTTGACAAAGTTCCACTCCTCAATTATCTGTTTGGAATGTTGCCCCATTGTAAATAAAGCAGTTTTATTATGTAGAAGCAATGTTTTTAATTTGCTTTTAAGATCGGTATTATCACCGGCATTAAAGATCAAACCGTTTTTTTTGTCTTTTACCAGATCGGTGCCCGCGCCCACTTTGCTTGATATCAATATGGCCTTGCTACAGGCCATAGCTTCGTTTACGGCCAGGCCCCAGGTTTCACCGGGGCCTTTTGAAGGGAGGCAAAAAATGTCACATGCCTGATAAACCACTGGCATATAAAGCTGGTTTTGGAAATCAATAAAGTGGATGTTTTTATGCCGGCTTGCTTTATTTTTCAGTTCTATCTCCAAAATACCATTTCCTGCAAACAGCAGGTGGGTGCCTGCCTGGTTTACGTCAATAAAAACATTAAGCAGTAATAGCGGATCTTTTTTACTTTCAAATTTGCCTGCAAAAAGCAGTAGCTTTTCATCATTAGCTATTCCTAACTGTTTGCGCAACGCTTGGGCCTCATCTGTCCTGTTGATAGCGAAGCGACTGTTATCTACCGCATGAGGCGCAAAAAACAACTGCGTTTCTTTTAAACCACATTTTTTAAAATAAGCCTTATTGTTTGATCCGGTATACAGCGCATAATCAATACGGCGGTAGATCCGCTTTAAGAACATGCTTCGCAATACGGATTTGATACCGCCTGTATCATCAAGTAAAGTTGAATCGCCCCGGAAAATAACAGGTACCCTGCCTTTAAAATATTTGAGGATTTTGCGATGGCTTTTGTAAAACCAGCCGTACACCATAATGACGTCGGGTTGCCAGCTATTTATTTGACTGATAAGATCAGGATTGTCGATCCCTTTTGAATGATGCGAGCCGGGATCGGTCGAAATGTTTTTTACCCACTCATAAGGATAACCCTCAAGAAGCGGAAGGTTCCAAGTGATAGTTTTACCAAAGCCTGGATCAAATTTTTGCGCACCGCCCTCGCCCCAGGTATAAAATACCATGACGTTTATTTTTTGCCGTTCATACAGCAGCTTAAATACCGGTGCGTAATACTGTATGGGATGAGTAATAACTATGGCTAAATTTTTCATTCAGATGGGCTCGCCCATTATATTAACACTTTTTGCATTTTTAAGGCGATAGTTTATCAATTCAATGTCTCTGCAGTAAATAGTATTATATGCTCCGAAAGTATCCAACCCGGTTAAAACGCGTTTGAAAGGATAATAGGCGACGGCCTTAAAACCTTTTGACAGTAATAACTTGTGAATATCATGATCGCTAAAACCGTACCGGCCGCCGCTACCGTTAAGCTCAATGATAATGGCCTTCAGCAGGGGCGAATCAAGAGTAGATCCCATGCCTTTAAGCACTTCGGTCTCAAACCCTTCCACGTCTATCTTGATAAGAGCGGGTTTGTATGTTTCCAATAATGAATCAATAGTGATTATAGGTACGATAACAGTGTTTTTGTCTTTCTCATCTTTAGTAATAACATGGTTCCCGGTATCTTCATCGGCCGAAAACCTGATTTCGCCAGTTGTTGCACCGGCGCCGGCATTAATAAGCGTTACCTTGTTCTGCAAATAATTAAGTCCGATATTGCTATTTAAAATATCAAAAGTTGCTTTAACAGGTTCAAGTGTAACACTATTGGCTTTGGCTATACCGGAAGCCAGCAGCGTATATGAACCTACATTCGCGCCAATGTCAAAAAAGGTATCGTCCGGCGTTAAAAAATGAAGCAGAAAGGCCATGTCATTAAATTCATGTAAACCGGTGTATATATTACCGGTAATACCGCTCATGCCCTTTGTTGCATAAAACTTAACATCACCAACAAAAGGTTTTATAATGAACTTAGACCTTGAAAGCCTTGACTGTACCTGCCACCAGGCAAACCGCCATAAGGCTTTTGCCGGATGCTTTTTTCCCAACGGATGTTTTAAAATAAAGCCGACAGTTCGTTTAATGGCGTGCATAAAGAATTTTATCAAATAACCGGCACTGCGCCAGTGTCATTTCATGTGCCGAATATTTTTTCACGGTTTCAGCATTATATTCAACAGCCTGGAAATTACCCTTAATTAATTGCTCAAAAAATATAAATAGGTTTTCGGAGGTAACGTCATCATAGTTATAAACGTGTTCTACACCGTACTGCTGCATGATGGGTATAGCAGAGCTTGCGGCATTAAATACGGCCAAAACGGGCTTTTCTGTGAGCAGGTAGGGGAATATTTTTGATGCTGTGTATTTAGGATCATCTGACCCAGGTATAAAAAGCGCATTAGCCTGCTGCAGTGTGAACAAAGTTTGATAGTAACTGATGCGGTCGGCAATTTCAACAATATGTTCTTCCACATTATATTGTTTTGCCAGAGGAAGTATAGTAGTGATCCCCTGCCCGGCAGGGGCATAACTGGTACCGATGAAGTAGAGTTTGATTTTATCAAACTGCTTTTTATTTGTATTCAAGCCGGTTCGTAATGCCTCGAACACCGGGCTAATGGCTTTGTGAAGGTCCTTCCCGCCGCGGCCGATATATACCACATTGATAAAGCCGTCGTCAAGCAACGCTGCAAAAAGCTTTTGGTTAGTTTTAGCTATTTGCAGGTCGGGTTCAAATGCTCCGAAGGTTATAGTAGCGGCCGGAAGCTTTTGAATTACGGGATAGCGAGATTGGAGTTCATCAATGTAACCGGCAGATACGCTGATCAACCCCGCTGCATTTTTTATGGCGATGGGCTCCAGGTATTTATTTAAACGGTAGGCAAACCAATATTTTGGTGGCTGCTCACTTTTAGGTTTTTTGATATAATAATCGGAATGCCAGGGATCCTGCATGTCAATGACGTAGGGGATTCCGAAGCGTTTTTCCCAGTAGGCCCCCAGTATACAAACCGGGAACTGCGTGGTTGAAAAATAAATGAGATCGAATTTATTGTGTTTAACCAGGCGGTTAACTGTTTTGCGGTAATACCATAACGAGCGGATGGCAATACTGCCCAATCCAATTTTTGAAGTGAGTGCCTTGCTGAGCGCTTTTACTTTGTGAACTTTAATGCCCGGAGGGAGAGTTTGCAACAGCAATTCGTCTTTTGCCAGGTCGACATACTGGTCATCAATGGTCACCACTTCGGCATCCCAGCCGCAGGCTGCAAAGTATGGGAGGCTCATCCTCACACGCTGCATATCCGCTGCATTTACCGGTGGGAAGTATGGTGAAATAATGAGCAGCTTTTTATTCAATTGTTATACTTTTTGAACAAGACTTAAAAAGGTACGGCTTTCGGTTTCCCAGTTTAATGCTGTTTGGCCAAGATGGTAATTTTGTAAGCGGGTCTGATATAAAGCATTCGGGTTTTGAAGATAAAAGCTGATGCAATCCGTTAGCGATTGCAGGTTGTTTTTTTTGTATAATTTTCCGGTATCCGGGTACTGTTCCATAAACAGCGTTTGCGCCTGCGTATCGCTCACAATCATTGCCAGACCGCATTGTATATAGGTAAAGATCTTATTGGTAAGGCAGATGTCCCTGTTTAAAGGAATGCCTGTTTCAGTAGCTATGCCAATATCAAACTGGTTCGCGAAATCGAAAATCTCGCCTGCACCAATAGGCTCATGAAACCAAAGCTGATCTGCATTTAATTTAAATTCTTTGGCGAGGTTCAACAATGCAGATCTGTAAGTTTCATTGCTACTGCCTAACAAGTGTAACCGAACATGCCCATTGGTAGCAGCCATGACTTTAATTACATCTTCCAATCCTCGTTTGGGGCCTACCGTTTGCGAAAACCAAAACAGTTTTAATGGTTCGTGAGCCCTATAATTAGGGCTGATTTGCAGCGCTGTTTTAGGAAACACGTTGTTTATTACAACAGGTTTTAGATAGCGGTATTCGCGTTGATAAAATTCTGCAATGAGCGGGCTGGCGGCAGTAAAATAATCAACATGGGGAAAGTATTTTTCTTCAATGTATTTATTGAGCTTGTACCCTTCATTATGAGTTGATGCAAACTGTCCCGAATGCAAATCTTCCGCATCGTAGCCAACTTTTACGTTGTAATGTTTTGCTGCCTGTATGGCTGCGGGCAAGGCGCCGAGGTTATGGGCGATATAAAGATCTGTTTTTATTTTTTTAGCTATAGACAATGCTTCGGTATGTGTGCGGCTGATAGCGTTCTCAGGTATATCGAAATGCCGGGTATATTTAAACAGCAGCGTACTTAACTTTTGGCGAATGCGGGTTTTAAGGTAAGTTGCTTTTTGTATCACCGGATCACCACCGCAATAAATGTACATACCGGGATATTTGCCCGTTAAAGCTTCATCGGCTTTTTGGGCCCATTGCTGGTAAAAACAGCAGATCACTTTAACACTATAACCAAGCTTGTGCAAAGTTTCGGCTTCCTTCACGAGGCGAGGGTTAGTAGTTGGCTGGCCGGTAGTTATAAAAGTAACGTTCTTCAATCTTTGTCCCGTGCCAGTTGGTATAATTCTTCGTATTGTTTGGCCAGTACACCGGCACTAAATTTTTGTTCCGCTACCTTCCGGCAGATGGCCCTGCTGATTGAGTCAATGCTGTTAATCGCCGTTATCATGTCGGCTTCTGTGGCGCATACAAAGCCATTTGACCCGTCAATGACTATCTCAGGTATGGCGCCGCGATTAAAACCGATAACGGGTGTACCGCAGGCCAGGGCTTCGGCCATTACAATACCAAAGGGCTCATCCCAGGTTACCGGCATCAGGAAAGCTTTTGAGTTACGGAGCAAGTGATTTTTCTGACTGTTATTAACCGGGCCTATGTATTTGATCTGCTTGCCATCAATATGGGGTTTTACCTGTTCATTAAAATATTGCTGGTGTATTGGCTCGTTGGGTACATTACCTGCTATCACCAGTTTTTGATTTGTTTGTTTTGCAGTGTGTATGGCAATAGCTGTCCCTTTTTCCTGTTGAATTCGGCCTAAAAAAGTAAGAGGGGCGTCATCGGCAACATTAGCGTTGAAATGATAATCGTTAATATCAACACCGTTATAAATAGTAGTTACATCAGCAAACGCATTGATTTGATTGGCTATGTAATTGCTACATGCCGTAAACCGCAACGAGCTTTTATGAGCGATGTTTACTGCTTTTTTTACCTGCGATACGGTAGGGGGCAACTGGTAAGATACGATTTTTGGAATACGGCTTAGCATCAACAAAGCAATATTGCTCATACGACCGAAGGTATGTACAATATCAAAATGCTGAAAAGCAATTTTTGACGTAAGCCGGTTAATTTTTACCAGATCTTTTACGCCATAATGAGCCGATTCACGGTAACCGATGAGTTTACAGCCCGGCTGCGAATGTTCATTGGCATACAGGGTAATATCGTGGCCTTTTTTTTTAAGCTCCTGGATCAGCATAAAAACAATGCGTTCGATGCCGCCGTATTGCTCGGGAGGCACAGGGATCAGCGGATTTACTATAATGGCTATTTTCAAATTCAATTTGTTGGGTATACACCAGCTTATCGGTAAGCTTAGGTGCCAAAAATGGCCTTCTTTATTTTTTTTAGCGATGACGGAATGGCGTGGTCGTTCAAGACCCTTTGCTGCCCGTTGATCCTTAGTTTATCCCTTTTTTCTTTATTGCCGAGCAGCTCCATACCTTTTTGTACCAGTTCTTCAACCGTGCGGTAAACGTTAATTTCGTTATCGGTATCATAAAGCTGCTCAATGCCTTCGCAATATTCGGTAAGGTAGCAGGCGCCAAGCATTGGCGCTTCTATATCCCGTAAGCGTGAGTAGGTTAGTGGGTTATTATGTGTACGTTTAAACGTTGGTACCCGATTAATACCTAAAGTAACCATACTATGTTGAGTGATGTTGATGTACTCATCAAAATCCGGGCTCAGGAATATATGATCGTCGTTAACCGGGATAAACGGAAGTTTATTTAATTGCTGAAGACCTTTAATTGCCAATGCGGAACCCCCCTGCTGTTTTACAAAGTTAACCTGGTTAATAAGTTTTTGATAAGCAGAACCAGGAACAAATACCGGAGCTGCACTCTGTGCTAACCATCCGGCTCCACGAACGCTTACCGGCAAACCTTTTTGAATGGCCTGGCCTAACAGGTTTTCCCGCAGGATGTCTTTTGAACCGATAAATGATACCCCTGGTATTTCATGAAGCAGGGTACGACATCTTAATTGGGGTTCAACCCACATCGGCATCGGTAAGTTGATATGTTTGACCCTTGCCTTCCTGTACAGAGGTAAAGCCTCATACTCAGGCACCCAGATCAGATCAAAGATCCTGAACTTTGCCGGTACTGTTTTAAATTCCCGCACGCTATCGCAATAAAAATTAACACATGGAATGCCCATTTTCCTGATTTGTTCTATTGCTTTTGCAAGTATTTGTTTGGGATACAGGTAGCTTAAAAAAATGTCTATATTTTGCCGGTTGACTTTGATATAATTGATTGTTGCCTGCCAGCTCCGTTCCTGCCAGTTTTGCAAAGCAACCGAACCTTCCTCATAAACCAGTCCTTCGGCCCAGTCAACCTCCGGTACTTCAATATAGCTCATCCCTGCCTCAGCAATACCGTTTTTAATGTAATGCTGCCAAAAACGGTAGGAGGGCACGGGGTGGGGCTTGCTTACTTGATCCTGTAAAAATGAAAGAAGTATGCGCATGGATAAACTATCGGCCAAATAAGGCTTTAAATTTTTGTGTTAATTCCCAGCCGATAAGCCGATTTAGCATTTTTGTGTAACCGCCTGCCGGATATTTAGCCGTTGAACCGCCTAATTCATCAATGCGTTGTTGGGCTTGGTTTATAACATCAGGATAGTTGGGATAATATGCATAAACAAAGTTTTGCAGGCAATCGGCAACGGCGGTTCTTACTCTTGGGCTATTTTCATGCTGAAGCATGTATGTTGTACCTTCATAAATAGAGGTAAAAGCTGATTCAATTCCTCGCCTGGAAGTTAACGCAGACAACGAATTGCTTATACCGCTTCGGTAATACAACACCGCGTTTTGAGCAAAGCGAATCTCACTTGCTTGTAACAACACACGTGTAATAAATTCAAAATCATTTACAAGGCTTAACCGCTTGTCCCATAAACCCGATTTTTCAAGCACGGCCCTTGGGATTAGCCATAAGGCGCATTGCATCATGGCTTGTTTGCCATCCATGGACGATACCAACCAGTCAATGGGTTTACAATCCTCCCTGATGAGATCTTCATTTACTTTAAAGGTGCTAACGTCATTGTGATAAAAACGGCCCCAGGCAGCTGAAGCTACTACATCATCATTATCTCCAATCCGTTTAACCTGTTCTGCAATATAACCGGGTGAGATAAGATCATCAGCATCCATAAACTTAATAAGCCTGCCTTTTGAAAGGCTGAAGGCTTTATTCGCAGCCGCACATTGCCCGCCGTTTTCCTGGTGGTAAATGCCGATGCGGGGATCTGTAAGTTGCTTGAGTACAAAGGATGTATCATCTGTAGAACCGTCGTTAACAATAATAAGCTCCCAATTAGTGTAGGTTTGCTCGGCTATGGACCGAACCGCTTCGGCAATATATTTGCCCGCGTTATATGCCGGCATGCAAACAGAAACTAAAGGATTGCTTTTTTCCACTCTGAAGTAAAATAGGGCAGTTTGGCCTTGAAAATGTAATGACGAACTACATCTGGCCTGTCAAGGTTGGGCTTGTCGTCGTAAAAGATGCAGTATAATTTTTCGTCAAGTGCCACGGCGGTTTGATGATACAACACATAACTCATAAGTGTTTGTTCAACTTGTGCCGGACCTGCATTGGGATAATGCAACAGCAACAGTTTGGCTTTTTCTTCAAGATCGGTATAGTCAACCTTGTTGTTGTCATAAGCAACAATGCCGCCGTTTACTTTTTTTATACAGTTAATGCCATATTTATCACGCAACACATCCTCGCTGTCTACAAAATAGGAGTCTGCCAGCTGCTCTTTCATGTAAACCGCCGTTTTGTGTTGATAGGCCTCCATCATTTGAACAGGTTTGCCGAAAAAAATCATATCGCTATCCATGTGGATTGTCCATGAGGGTGAAGTATGAATATCAATCAACCGGCGAAAAAACGGGTGCCAGTTACGCAAATGCCGTAACGTTGGAAATGTATGTTGTGGTAAAACAAGATTGAGATGTTGTAACACCTGCTGCTCGGATATGGTTTCAATACCTGGCAATACCTGGTTTATAAAACCGATATGCTCGTCGGTAAGTGTTCCGTCTGAGTATAACCTGATCCCTATCTTGCCATCCGAAAAGCGAGCAAGTGTATAAGCACAAAAAATGGTTTGGTGCCAGTATTTTGCCCCGGTGAGGAAACTTACATTCAGGATTTTGTGTTTTGACAGATTAAGCGGCGGTAACTTTAAGGCAGCTTTTTTCATTTGCTGCTCGCCCCGATGCATATTCAGCCAGCCCGTCGGCCCGAAATGACTGATATGATACCTTACAGAGAAGGTTGGTTTAAAAAAATACTTGTATGCTATTTTACCTAATGACACGTGCTATAAAAAATCTTTCCAGGCTTGCTTAAGATAACCTTCTTTTGAAAGGTCTACATAGTGATGAAGGATGCCTGTTTTGTTTTTTATTTGATCCGGGCCGGGGTTAACAATATAATCTCCGGCTTTTAAAACAGCAGCATCAGTGTCGGCTATCATCATGGCCGATAACGCCTGCTCTAAATAGTAAGAAGTTCCTTCCTGCTCCTCCAGTGCTTTAACCCAGTTTTCCAGCTTGTTCCAGTCAATAGCTTCGCTTTTTAAACCGATAGCCCCTACATTAAGCAAGGGTTTTACAGGTGCACCGGTCAGTTGATCCATCAATTGCTGTGAATATCCATAAGCTTCTGTACAATCAATCATGTGCAAAGGTTGTTGCGGGGCGTAAAGCCAGGTAATTATCTCCTTGGGTTCGTGCCAAAAAAGCATGTCCGAATCCAGTACCAGTTTCCAGTCATCGCCTGGAATGGTGTGCACATCGGTTAGTTTTTTAATGTGAGGGTATACCGCTCTTTTTTTATGCAGGTACGGATAACGTGCTTCGGGCAACATGTTTTGCAGGTTTTCACTGATTTGCTCCACTGTAATTACCTGTGCGCCGGGCAGCTGTTTTGCTACCCTTTCCATCAGTGCAGCATTAAAGCTGCCGTCATCAACCAATATGAATTTAAATTGCGCAGCAGATGACTTAATTAACGATTGGATGCAGTAAAGCGTTTGGTACAGGTAGTTTTTACCTGTTAAAAAGTAAATTGGCAACCCATTGGTATGTGAAACTACGGGGGGTAACTCAACCGAACGCTGTTCCATCTCCCTACGCCCGTTCATTATGTTTCGGTAATTGAAATAGCCACCAAAACGCCTGAATTTTTGTAATTGTGAGCGCGGATTGCGGTATAAAAAATTAATGACTTGTTGTAACAAGGAAAGCTATAAATTAAACAACGAGTCGCGCCAGAATAAATGTCGGACGTTTGCAGTATAATGCCGGCCCACGATGCCTTTTTTTTTCATAGGTTTAATCTGTTGGCTATCCTGGTGATCATTTTTTATAATCTCGGTTGTCCAGGGTATTCCAATTGATGAACTTGCTATATGAGCAAAAATAGTTTGTTCGGTAAAATAATGCACATAGTTACTTACGTGAAACAATAATTCCTCCAGCCGAAAGTCTTCGTAAATTCTGGGTCCATAAATAATTAATAAGCCCGAACTGAAGGTATAAGTATCATAGAGGTTATTATCATAGAAATTCAAAACGCGGTCATCATAAGTTGAGTGTCCCTCCTGGCTTCCGCCGCAAACAAACCCGTTATGATGGGGAATATATTTTTTAAAATCCTCGTAAAAAAGTATGTCACTGTCTATCCATATTACAGGTTGGATCTCGGCCTGGTGAAGAATCACAGCCAATTTTTTGCCAAGCACATGGCTCTCGGCATAGTTTAAAAGATTGATCCTGTTTTTGTCCTGATGATATACCGCGCTTTGTTGCCAGTGGTTAACAATAAGCTCACCCGGCCAAAACTTGAATTTACTTTTGATTTCTTCCGGAGATAGTGATCCGTCGGATGCGATGATCAATTTAGGAATCTCTTCCCAATATTTTGCAATAGAATATACGGCCAGGCGCGTCATATCTATAATGCTTTTGCCGGTCATCATAAGTACAGTATAAGCCGATGATGCTTTGGGCTGCCCTACAGCAAGCGGCTTATATTTAAGTAAGCTCCTGTAAAGTAATGGTAAGCGATAAGCCAGTGAGTTGCTTATTTTATTGATCACGGTTGTTCTTTATAAGCCCGTCATACATACCGCAGGCGCCCTGCCATTTTATATATGTCGCAGCGTTTTTCCAGGCTTTATAGGTAAACCAGGCTTTAGCTTTTCTAAATGCGGCCCCTGATTTTGTTATCTGTTGCCAGGGGTTTATGTCATGGCTTTGCAGCAGCTGCACCCATGAGTTATTGGTATTATTAAGCAGGCGGGCAAGATATGCTGTTTGCATGCGCTGAACTGGGATAATATGCTGTAACATCAGTTCCGGAAAGTAACCAACCTGCCAGCCACTTTTAAGGACCTCGATCACCATATCATTATCACCGCCAGAACTTAAGGAGTTACCTGTGCGGTCGCTGATGTTACTTTTACCCGATGTTATTTTTTTAATATAGGATGTAAGCGCTTCCCGCTTTATTGCCATTCCTGCACCAATGGGAGAACAGGCCGGGTATTGATTATTCCATATCGCGGTGAGCGTTTTATCGCCCAGGTTGCGTAGGGCCAGGCTTCCGTAAAATTCGTTCAACCATTCGGGCGGAGTGGTTTCAAACAAGGGTACAGATTTTCCGCCTATAGCCCCCATTTTAGAGTTTTTTTCGAATATGTGCAAAGCCTTTTCAAGATAACCGGCCTCAAGGATATTATCATCATCAACCATTATAATGATATCACCTGTTGATTCATTAAAGCCCTTAAGTCGTGCATAGGTGAGGCCCTGTTTTGTTTCCCTTAAAACTTCAGCAGCGGGATGCCAGCTTAAGTTAAGTTGCTGCTCAAATTTGTTTGATGAATTATTATCGATGATAATTAATTCCCATTTGCCAGTAGGCAACGATTGGTTTTTTAAGGCTGAAAGTGTTTGCCTCAGTTTTACCGTATCCGGATTATGAGTAGAGATGATTACACTTAACTTAGTCATTATATAAGATATCGGCAGGCAAAGGTTCGTTAATTAAAGCAAGTTGTTCTATTACAGCCGCCTCAACTGTGCCGGGCAAAATCATTTGCATGCACTTTTTATCGTAATGACAGGTATTATGTAACCAGCATGGTGAGCATTCAACTGCAGAATATACGTTTTTAAAACTGATATACCCCGATTGGTCTGGCCTTTCGCGCCCACCATATATGATTACCGACCGGCAGTCGACTGAGCGCGCCAAATGCATCATAAATCCTACGTGCGATACCAAAAGAGCAGCATTACTTAATATGGCTGCTGTTTGCCGGATAGTAGTTTTCCCGCGCAGGTCGATAACGGTTTTCAGCGGCGCATCTGTTTGAGAGCCTAACTGGATGAATTTGTGGGTTTGACAAAGCAAATCAACAACCTGTTGATATTTTTTAACGTCCCATTCTTTGTTACCCATTGGGTACAATGCTGCTGAGCTGGATGTTGTTACTACGATATGGTTTTTTGCCCATTTCGCTGCTTCCCGTTCATTATCCGTTAAAACTAAAACAGGCTTAAGGTTTATTTGCCCTTTGAGCTGTAAATCATCAGCCATTTTTAAAACGATATGCTTTTGGGGTATTTCGTCGCCGTCGGTTTCGGGATGATAAACTGTGTATTTTGGAAAAACAGTTTTTACGTTGAAGGCTTTAAGAAGCAAACGGGATAGTAATGCCCCAAAAGGTAAAATAAGTTTGATATCCGGATTATGCTCAAAGAGTTGTTGTTGGTTACTTTTTACCCAGATATTTTTATGTCTGCGCCCGTAGAGCTCCCGGCTTAATACAGTGAGCAGTAGATTATCGCCCAGCGATTCGCCAAAAGCAATGATATAGGATGGTATACCGTATTTATAAAAGTAAAACAGCGTTGATTTTATAGTTTTAATTCGGTTTATTATCATCTCACTTTTTCAGGCTCCAGTATATCATCCTTAAAAAAGTTTTAACCCTGAATGAGATACTGAGTCCGTTTAAGCCGGTTATGTAGTATAAAATGTTGAGCCAGGCAAAAGTTATGCTTTGTTTTTCCTTCGCCAGCCACAGGCAGCAGTAAATTGATTGCTGCAGGCATGTAGCTTTATCATTGATTTTGCCGAGGGCCTTATGGGTTGACAGAAACTTATAATGATAACTGAAAAAACGATAATCATAAGTTGATGAGCTTAAACCAGTCTCGCCAAAACGCGCGATATCCAGATCGATGTATTTGGTTTTAAATGCGGGGTTGCAAAATACTTTCAACGTTAAATGGTAGTCAGCAGCCACCTTAAACTTTATGTTGTATTTACCGGTGTAATTAAATATCCCGAGGTTATAAAAAATGCCCTGGTGATGGATGCCGCGTGATAATACCTTATTAATAGTATCATCCGCATATTTTGTTTTTGATGTAGCACCTGTTACATTACCATATACAAGATCGGCAGGTTCATTTTGGATGGCCTGATAAACCTGACCCAACACTGTGGAACTGCTGAAAGTGTCATCGCCACCCATAAAGTAAAACCATTGACCGCTCGCCATATCAATTCCTTTGTTCATGGCATCATAAATGCCCCTGTCGGGTTCAGAAATGAACTGGACATTAACCTCACCTGTTTTTTTAAAATTGTTGACAATATACTGTGTATTATCATTTGAGCCGCCATCAACCAAAACCAGCTCGTAGCTTTTGAAAAATTGGCCTGTGATGCTATCAAGAGCTTGTTGTAAAGTGCTTTCACAGTTATACAGCGGCATAATGATGGAAAAGAATGGCTTCAATTAAGGTTTGCTGTTAACACCTTGTTGGCTTCATTTACCCAGGTATCCAAGCCCTGGGGGTTCCAGTGCGAATCGCTGCGATAGAATAGATTGCGTTTGTCGGCTTTGAAAGCTTTATATAATGATATTACAGGAAGATCAGTTTTTTGTTCAACTCTTTCCAACAAGTGATTGTAAGGCATTCGTTTATCATCATAAACAGATACCGCATTGGGGATCACTGAAAGAAAAACTTTTTTAAAGCCAATAGCCCGATAATAATCACGTGCAATATCCAGGTTGCGGACTATAGAATCTAAGGCATGCTCAGTCTTATATCTAAAGGCCGATTGTATATTATTGGTGTCGACGGTGGTATAAAAAAGTAGCCTTTTTTTATCAGAGCTTATGACTACCTCATTTGCTATACGATCAAAAAGCGTATAATTTAATGATGCTTTTGCCTCTTTAAACGGGGTTGTCAGTTTGTTATCAAAAAGCATGAGCTCGAGGTTGCGGCTTAAGTCTTTATGAAAGATGATTCTGCCTAACCGAGCAAAGATAGATTCGGGGACAAACGGGATACCTCCGGGAAGCGGCGCATTACTGAAGTTTACACCGTTTTTAATATTGTCGGTTGTCCAGCGATTTTCAAAGGTTTTATTAATATCATAGTTGTTAAGGTTGCGCTCGGCAAACTCCATCACCATGTAATTTTTTTTAGTACTATCCAGTTTAATCGGGCCGAAAGAGAACCGACGATCGAGGAAAACCACGTTATCAAATGCATTAAAAGCACCGGAAAGTATTTTATCAGCCAAAAAGCTATCTCCTATTATGTATAATACTCTATTGGTGTTTTGCCTGCCGGGTTTGTGGCCGTATTGTTTAAACGGTTCGAGTTCAAGTTTGTACTGTGGCAGATAGCAAACACCATACAAGTCACCGTAGCGCCACCTATCTGAATGTACCAATGCGGCTTTGTACAAAGCGTTTTCCTGTATCATTTGTGGATTCAGGTGATCAAAATATTTTTCAAATTTTATTTTATTTATGAACGCCTGGTTCATGGAACTAAGCAGCAACACAACACTAATAAACAAAATGAACAAACCGGTAACTTTACGCATCAAAACTGGAAATAAATAAATTGGGCTTCGTTAAAGATTCCTAAAAAGTAGCAGACAAATACTAAACCACATATGAGTAATAGCTTGCTGGTGTTTGAATAATCTTTCGCCTTTCGCAAATAACGTTCGCCTAAAAGCAGGGTAATGATAATAAAAGTACAATACCAAAGCTCATGGACAGACATCAGATTACTTGCTGAATAGGTAAAACCATTGCCCCTGAATATTTTATTTAAGATATAAAAAGCATCGGTTACCGTACCGGCCCTGAAAAATACCCAGGCAAGGCAAACCAGGTTAAAGGTGAAAAGCCATTTCAGGAAGGTAAAGCCTTTGATGCCGATATTGTACTTGTTGAACAACTGGTAAACAACGAGCAGTAAACCATGAATCAGGCCCCAAACAAGATATTTCCAGTTGGCGCCATGCCACAGGCCGCTTATCATAAATACAATAAGCAGGTTAATGCAGGTTACCCGGAAATTAATCTTGCTGCCTCCCAACGGGATATACAAATAATCACGAAACCAGGTGGAAAGTGAGATATGCCAGCGTTTCCAAAAATCAGAAACATTGGAGGCAAGATAGGGAAAGTTAAAATTCTGCATTAGCTCGATACCCAAAACGAGAGCCGTGCCAATGGCGATATCCGAATACCCGCTAAAGTCGCAATAGATCTGGAATGCAAAAAAATAGGTAGCTACGAGCAGTTCAAGTGCCGAATGACCATGCGGATTGTTGAAAACAGGGTCGACGTAAAGGCCCAGTCTATCGGCAATCACCACTTTTTTAAACAGGCCCATCGCCATAAAAAATAAACCAGTTATCAAGTTACTGCTTCGGAAATTGTTCACCCTGTTTAACTGAGGCAAAATATGCTGGGGCCGTTCAATTGGGCCTGCTACCATTTGCGGGTAAAACATTACATACAAGGCATAAAGGCCAAAGTGACGCTCGGCGGGTTGATTGCCCCGGTAAACCTCAATGGTATAACTCATAGCTTGGAATGTATGGAACGATAAGCCAATGGGCAATATAAAATCAAGCAATGGTAATTGCGGGCCATGGAATGTGTCAGATAGCAAATTCAGGTTCGCGGCCAAAAAGTTGAAATATTTATAAAAAGCCAGTACACCAATATTCGTGACCAGGCTTAAAATGAGATAAAACCTGCGGGTTTTGCCTGTGGCTTTTTCTATCAGGATGCCGGCACAATAGTCAACAATAATGGTGAAAAGAATGATGAGGATGTATACCGGCTTAAAGTACATGTAAAAATAGCTGCTTGCGGCTAAAAGCCACAACCATCTTAATTTATGCGGCAGCAGGTAATATGTAATGGTTACAATTACAAAAAATACAAGGAACAACAGGGAGTTAAAAAGCATTTAAAAAAAGCAGATATATAATTTAGTTTGCAATAATTTTGACGTCAGCACCTGATTTAGCTGCATTATTAAGAATTGATATCGCCTTATTACTGATGATTATAGGATCGACATTATTGATATTCAGGTTGGAGCCGCACTTGTACAAATCGTTCAGTAACGCATAATTATCTTTATTGTTAAACTCTTCAGAAGGATAAAACGCGTGTATATTGTTTGCTATGCTTAAGGGATAGGGAACAAAACGACCGAAATGGTTGCCATTGGAGATACAAATTGCGGTAGTTTGTGTACCTGCAGCAATATGTATAGCACTGGTATCATTTGAAATTAGTAAATCTGCATTGTTAATCAGTTCAATTAATTCAACAAGGTTAGTTTTACCGGTTTTATCTTCAATTTTTTCTTTGTTTTTTGATTGTGATATTATTTCAGTAGCCAGGCATGAATCTGCAGATGAGCCCGCAATTGTAACAGTAATTTTAAATGTTGAATTTGCCATTATAGAATCAATTGCTGTTGCAAATAAATTTGTTCCCCATCGTCTATACTCCTGGCCCGCACCGGGAAATATTACCAATTGCAAAGCCCCTTTTTCGATTAGCTTACTTTTGGTTGGCAAATTTAAGGAGGTGTCAATTCTTTGACCTGTAAGGGTTTCAATAAATTTGCGATTTCTCAGGTATTCAAAATAATCAGTTCCGGGCACATCTATAATACTGTCATAAAATTTATAAGAGCGTTTTAATTCTTCGAATGATTCCATATTAGTATAATCGCCGCTGCTGCAAATCTTTTGTTTGGCTCCAAGTTGGGATATAAACTCGTCAGTGTGAAAAACCCTTGAATGAACCGGATTGATTAAGATATCAAATGCTTTTTTTTTAATGGCAAATGATAACCTTATTTTTTCATTTATATCATAAATTAATGAGGGCGTTATCCAGATAAATTCATCAATAACGTCTTTATCATATGCCTCGGCTATATCTTTAAATCCTATATTTCCAAGGAGGGTCAATTTATAGCCGTTAAATTGGGGTGCGTGTTTGATACATCTTATATAGTTTCTGAAAAGAATGTAATCGCCAAGAGCATCAAGTCTTACAATTAAAATCCGGTTACTTTTAAAAGGAAGGGACGTTTGGTTAAAGAAATGGAATAAGATCCTCCGGATCTTGTTTATACTTCTTTTTAGCAACATCATGAATAGTATCCAAATACCTTATATAATTTGATCCTAATCCTGTTTAAAAAAATAATTTTCTTCCATTCATAAACAGTGCCGTGAGCATCTGCCGCCCATATTTTCTGATGATCGGCCTCCCAATGCGCCTTCATTTTTGGTGAATGAGTTTTGGCCTGGTCATGCACGTTGGCAACGGAAAGCGGCTCTTTGATCAATGCCCTGCTGTGTCCTTTTACCAGCCTGAGCCATAATTCAAAATCAAGGGAGCAATGGAGCTCCTCCCAAACGGGTTCATGAATGGAGGCACTCCAAAAAGTGGAGGGCTGCACAAGGCTCGGAATCTTGATAAAATAATCAATAAAAGGCAACACCCGCGTTGTGGTTGTTTTGCCGGATACCACATTGTAGTCGTTCCCGTAACCGTATATAAAATCTGCATTGGTGCTCATAAATTTATTTAACACCTTATGGAAAACGCCTTTAAGATAGTAATCATCACTATTGATCCAGGCGTAGTACCGGCCCGATGAAAGACTGAACCCCTGATTAATGGCATTGCTTTGGCCATTATCTTTTTCGCTTTGATAATAGCTAAGCCACGGGGCATACTTTTCAATAATCTGTTTGGATTGATCGGTGCTGCCGCCGTCGATGATGATATACTCCAGGTTGGGATAGTTTTGCAGAAGCACAGCTCTGATGGTTTGCTCCAGAAAACCGGCCTGGTTATATGACGGGGTTACGATGGTAAGCTTAGGCCAGCTTATTTTATTATCATAAACCGTTTGTGCAACCTGCTCGTCCCAGGGCCAGCCGGTTTTGCCGGACGGAGGTAGGGGTAACTGGTGCAATAATCCGTTTTCGGTACCGGCTACTATGGGCAGGGGCAATTGAACGCCTTTATTTATAAAGTTTGAACGGTATGACTGAAGATCGGGAAGGTTCATGTTTTGGTCAGCCAATTATCTGTAGAAATGTTCGGCCAAATTTTTTAACGCTTTCATGATAAGTGTTGTTTTCAAAGAGCAGGGGAGAGGTTTGACGTTCACTCAACTGCTGAAGCAGTTGCGCTAACTGGTTAACATTATATGGATCAAAAAAGCGTGCCGAACTGTTAACCAACTGCTCCCTGTGGATCTCAATATCCGAAACCAGTAAAAATTTATTCATTAGCTTAGCATCCTCCACAACAGTGCTCCAGCCTTCAAACAATGATGGCTGTATAATGGCGATGGCATTATTTATCAATTGAAGCTGATCTCGCCGGTCAATAAAACCCAGGAACTTAACGTTGTTGCCAATGTTATTGTCTTCAACAAACGCTTTCATCTCTGTAAAATAATGTGGGTTTCGGTAGTCATTGGTATTACCGGTAAAAGCTACGGTAACTTCAATGCCTTCCGCCTTTAGTTCTTTAACTGCTTTTAGAACTACCAGCTGATTTTTATGTTTCCAGAACTGGTTAGGGCAGATAAAATAACGTGCAGGCAACTGATATTTTTCAAGCAGTAATTTGATGTTGATATCCTGATACGGAGGATGCGCTACTGCGAAAGGCAGAACGTTTACATTAACCGTATGCTGAGGGAAAATGGATTTGAAATGTCCGAGCGCGGTATTGCTGCTCACAATTAAATGCCCGGCCGAGGCTTGAATTTCCTGCTGGTTTTGCAGGCGCGAGGCAATATCGTCTTTACTGAAAAATTCAGGGGCAAAATGTTCCTGGAAATCAGCTACCCAATATATTTTCTTTTTAGCAGCCGATTGTTGCTCACTTTTATAATAAGGAAAAACAGCATCAAGGGCTTTAATCTTCTGGCTAAACAGACGAATGTTAAACAGCCGGTTTGTTATCCTGTTCAGTAATTGGAAACCCTTATTTGCTTCGCCAGAACCCAACTGAAAGCTGATATAAGGATAGTTGAATTTTTGCTGCGCAGTCCTGAAGCTTTCGTAACTATCAGTAAGCAAAACAATATGCGGCTTTTCCTCATCATTAAGGGCGTTTAACGCATTCACCAGGTTTTCGATGTAGTAAGTGCCGCCGATCCAGTTTTCGTTATAGGTGTAGCTTAGTCCTATTCTTTTCCTTTTAGCCATTTACAATAGGTATTAATACCATCGTCAAAATTTACTTTTTGTTGGTAGCCCAGGCTAATTAGGCGGCTGTTATCGGCTTGCCAGTATAGCGGATCGCCAACGCGGTTGGTGCCTGTAAATGACAAACCGCCGCTAAAGCCTATATATCTCAAGAAAGTTTCGGCTGCTGTTGTTATAGTGATGGTATTATTATTAGCAATGTTTGTAATGCTGAACCCGGGCTTGTCGGCATTGATAAACAGGTTCGTGGCGTTTACAATATCGATAACATGAATAAATTCGCGTGTTTCGTTACCGGTACCAAACAATGTGATATTTGTTTGAGTCTGCGATTTTTTGTAAAGATCCCAAAACAACTGCTTTTTCAAACCGGCTCCATATGCGGAAAACACACGGAAGATATGAACATTTAAGCTAAAATGATCGTGATATAGCTGGCAGAGCTCTTCGGCTTGTTTTTTATGTACACCATAGGGTGAAAGCGGATTAAGCGCATGAGATTCTGCAATAGGTAGCATTTGCGGATTACCGTAAACTGCTGCGCTCGACAACTGGATGAGCTTGCAATTGCCATTACCTTCTTTTATGGCATTGAGGATGCTCACGACGTGATGAACGTTTAGCAGGTAATCGCGCTCAGGGTTATTGAATGATTCGGGCACTGACGCAGCCCCTGCACAGTTAATACACCAATTGAACTGTTGCTTATGAAATACCTTCTTAAAATCGGCGTTGATAGCATCAATTAAAAAGTAGTTGGGATCGTCATATTCTACCACCACATCAGCGCCATAAACTTCATAGCCTGGCTGATTTTTAAAATAGTTGTAACAGGCTGAACCGATAAATCCTTTGGAGCCTATGACAAGTATTTTCATTGCTGTGGTAATGCTTTTATGAATTGTGCCGGGTTGCCGGCAACCATGGTAAATGGTTCAACGTCCTTGGTAACTACCGAGCCTGCTGCAACAATAGCGCCTTTGCCAATGGTAACGCCTTTTAAAATTACGGCGTTCAGGCTGATCCAGGCATAGTCATCAATTATTATCGGTGCAGTGTGTACATTGCCTTTATCGGCCCAGTGCCCGTTGTGTACCAGGTCCATCCACCGTTCGGCCCTTTCAATGGCTTCAAGTTCATGCGCATTTGTGTCCATAATATTTACATTATGTGAGATTTGAACAAAATTGCCAATGGTTATGCTTTCGCCCGACCAGATCCTGGTGTGATCGCCAATGTAGCAGTTTTCGCCAATCACAATTTTACCGCCGTACTTAAATATATTGAGCATCCCCCGGATATGGGTTCCTTTGCCAACCACTATTCTCGATTTGTCGAGCGAGTTCGAAACTACCGCCTCCGGATAAAAAGTGGCCCCGAGATCGGTAATGCTTAATTGAATGTTGCGTTTTGCCTGTTTTTCATTAAGCAGGTAAATTAAATGGACAAGGTTTATTTTTTCAAAAAGGCCAAGCAGTAACCGTTTTATGAATTGTTTCATTATGCTATCTTAAAAAATTTAAGCGCCCTGTGTATAACAGAAATTTTGTATTTTTTGTTAAGCCGGGCGTAAACCTGTTTTAAATAAGCGGTATCCAGAAGCATTTTTTTAGGATGCTGTAGTGGGAATATCATTGTGCCCAATGGTAGATCGGCAATAGCATCATCTGCCGAATGCATATGTGTCCCATTTCTATAGCCTATATTTTTTACAAGATTTATGCAAGGATTAACTGCCATGCCACCGTTGATCAGAATGCTATAGAACCATTGAATATCCCAGGTATTTAATGATTTGTTAAAGGATGATTCAAACATGCCGTAATAACTATGGTACCAGTCGGTAGTGCCAAGCTGCATTTTAACCTTATCCTTTGTTTGCTGCTTGGACCAGTCTTTCATTTCTATGTCATAAAGGTTCCATGCACGTTTCCAGGTGGCCCAGCCCCAGATACCGCCATGCCCCCAATGATATGATTGGGCATCTTTTTTCCAGCCATTGGTTAGTAAATTTGAACCGGATATTGACATTACCCTGTCGTCAAAACGGTATTTTGTCAACAGCTCCTCGCAAAAGGGGAAAAATGTTCTATCGGGCAGGCAGTCATCTTCTAAAATGACTCCTTCGTTAACATTTTCAAAAAACCAGTTGATGCCTTCACTAACTGCCGATTTGCAGCCCAGGTTTTTATCCCTTAATAATGTTTTAACCTCACAATCCCAGTTTATGCGCTCAATTACCGAACGTGTTTTGGCGCACAGGTCGATATCGTCGGGTTTATCAGGCCGTGGTCCGTCGGCAGCTATATACAGGTATTTAGGTTTAATTTCAGCTATGGCTTCAAAAACCATTTCTGTAAAAGCCGGGCGGTTAAATATTAAAAAAAGTATCGGTACGGAATATCCCATAACCTCAATGGTTTGTGAAAGCCTGGGCTGTTTTTACAGTTTTTAATAATTGTTTTATATGCTGGTACTGGTTTTT
>JGI24737J22298_10000090_pt1 | contig 26920 bp, 24 predicted proteins | sample KBSCornC3_FD_22298 | JGI IMG/M metagenome (IMG submission 22298) | reverse complement strand
TCGGCAAAATGCTCTTCGCGCATGATGGAGGCCGACACCACTGGCTTGCCCGACGTCTGGTAGGCGGTCAGATCATACACCATGCGCAACGTGGCGTGCTGCAGCAAGGTTTTGCCGTGCGCGACCAACTGCGTCGAGGTGCCCGCGGCGAAGAACGCGGCGTTTAGGGCGGTCTCGGAAGCATCAGTATGAGCGTGCAGGCCAGCCAGGTCGTCGGCTTCGGTACCTTTGCCAAATACGGCGCTTGCCTTTAAAAGACCTAGTTCGTCTACCAGAACTTCCGTAAGGTTATCGTTCTCGTCACTAATGCGCTGCGGCGACAACAGGCGGTAGTCGAAAACGGTGACGGTGGTCGTGTTCCCCAGCTCATCCTCGGTGCTGCCTATAAAGGTAAAGGCCGATCCGTTCACGTACGTCACGGTGGTGGTCGCGCCGTAAGGATCGGTGTAGCTGGTTGGCATAAAAAAGCGGTTCTCCGCAGCTACAAGCAATTCGGCAGGCGTCTTATAATGAATAACTCCGCTCGGCACCCACCAGTTAGCATCACCTTGATGCGTGAACTTGCCTTCGGTAAAGAGCGCATTGGTGGCTTTAACGCCAAAAATATCAGTAGCCAGCGACGGCGTGTAGGCCAGTTGGTATTGCTCGTATTGAAGACCTCGCGATTCCAGATCATACAGGTTGAGCGGGCCGCTTAAGTTATTACGATAATACAAGGTGCGGACATGTTCGACTAGTCGCTTTTCGGGCGATCCGGCAGCAGGATTATTGTTGAATGTCTGGTATGGCACATCGGCTGCGGCCGTCAAGATACCGGCAAAATCCGCGACCGCAAAATAGTCGCCGGTCCGGGCAACGCCCCGTAGCTCAAACGTTTTTTCCTCGGCCAGCATGCGCAGCCGGTAGGCGTCGGCTGATAGTGCGTCCTTGGTGTAGGCCTGCTGCACAAAACTGACGGCGTCACGGGCTTGTGCAGTCCGGGTAGCGATAGGCAGGCTGGTGTCTGCGGTCGCCCGGCCGTACACCACTTTGGCAGCTTCCAGCACGTTGCCAAACTCATCGTAAACAATATTGAGGTCGTGGCTGACACGCGGATTTTCCAGTTCGCGCTCATAGGCATAGGTAAGCGCTTCACTGTCTTTGACAGTAAACACAGCGTATTTGTTTTGGCCTTTGGGCTGCAACAGTTCGACGGTGCAGTTTTTGCTGTTGACCGAATAGGGCGTGAGCTGTGTTTGCAGTTCGTTGGCAGTAGCACCGCTTAGTGGTGCATCGTAGGCGAATGTTTCGGTGCGGATGCCAAACCCTTTGCAGGCGCGCAAGGCCTGCTGCCATTCCGGCCCGCTCATATGCTGTGCATAATCGGCGGCCAGACCGGGCGCGGGCACGATGCGGGCGTCATCCAGTTGATGCTCGTCGGCAGTTACAGTAAAGCCTTGGCGAGCCATTTCCTCGTACCAGTAGTCGCTGACGAATTGTGTCAGGATATTGTTTCGCCCCAGGAACGCGCCGGTATGAAACCACGATTTGGTGATTACCGGCTCCTGATGCAGCTCTTGCTCGACGACATTGCTGGCGCCGCTTTTGACCCAGTGGTCAAAATGCTCGGCATCGGTTTGCTCCACCATGCCGAAACCGCGGAATTCGCGCTCGGGCTGATCGTAATAACCATGATGATACGCGTAGCTGCTAACAAACTGATGACCGGTAATATGGTCTATCGTTTCGGCACGCGAAATACATTGCACTGGAAAATGCAGCTTCGTGACCCAGGGCCGCCCCGCCTTGGCATCATCCAGATAAAACCGCGTGGAAGGCGTGTAGGTTAGCAGCACCTCTTTACCCATATTGTTTTTGTAGCTGGTCATAATGTGCGGCTTTTTGCTATCCATCAGGTCGACGTAACGCAAGGGAGCGTTGACGTCTTTAGGCAGGGAACTGGACCACACCAGGCAGCTGGTACCCGTGCCCAGCAAGTCGATCACAGCGATATCGGACTGATCGTGCGCCTCTGGGAACGAGGTGAATTCGATGGGCTCGGCAGCGAGTGAATTGCCGCTGAAGTTAAGCCACAGCCGACAAGTCCGCTTGCCGAAGTACACCAAATCGGCGGTACCGGAGCCGTCGATATCCGCCAGCTGCAAAAAGCTCGGGTTGAAGGCGTCCGGGGCATCAAATACCGGCGCATTGTCCATACTCACTTTGGCGCCGAAGTTGCCGTAACCAAGATTAGGCCAGTAGCACACCTCACCGTTGCGCACACGGACGATATCGGTCAGCCCGTGTCCGGACATGTCAGCCAAAAAGATGCTTTGCACGCGATCACTGAACACGATTGCCGGGCTATTATCCTCGTCAAGTGGTTTTGGCGTGCGGCGGGCAGCAGCAAAGCCGTCCCGTCCCTCGGATTCATACCAGGTGAACACATGGTCTTCGGTAATCAGCAAATCGGGCTTGCCGTCGCCGGTGAGGTCGATCATGCGCATATTGCGGTCTTTAAAATCGATGTTCGGCAGTTGTTTGAAACTGCGGAAGGGCAGCCATGTGTTGTCCCATTCGCTCTTTTGGCTGTCCTTGGTATCGTTCCGGTTGAGTTCAAAATAGCCTTTAGGATATTCTTTGAGGCTTACCAGTTGCTTGGAGCCGTCGCCATCCAGATCACTCAGTTGCAGCTTGTGCTCCATGTCCGAAAAATTGGGCTGTGGTGTCACAGCCGCAGCGCGTGAGAATTGGCCGCCGCCTAAGTTCCGCTTGTAGTACAGGGCGTCGGCTTGCTCGGTCAAAATGCCGGACAGTCCTTCACCCCACAAGTCGGTAAAGTGGTACTTCGGCTCGTCAATGCCGGCAGGAGCGTTGACTACATCTTCGGTGGCAACCGTTTTGACCTGCTTGTTCCAAGCGTGCTTCTGGTAGGTAAATTCCATGGGAGGGAAATGTTTGTTCGTATAGCTGCCGTCAGCCTGCTTGATGTATCCGTAGGTGGTAATGGCGCTCAGAAACGTAAAACCATCTTCGAACGCCGTGTCATAAGTGAAGTTAAGTGATTTTACGAGAGCTGAGCCGCCAGGCAACGCCGCAAAGTGATGGAACAACAATACACGCTGACAGAGCCGTGTGGTGCGCAGCTCGAACCCGGGCTTATAATCCGAAAATGGGTCAGGGCGGAACGTCCACTCCTGTGTTTTCTGATACGGCGCAGCGGCATCGTATTCACCATAGTCGAACACCAGGTGGAACATGTAGCTGGCCTCGGACGGAAAGGCATCGCCAAAGTTTTTATACGGTGTCGTGTTGCCGTAGAGGATTTTTTCGGGGTAGCGGTTAGTGTAGATGAGATCGCCGTTTTTGCGACGGTGGCGGTTGTGCAGGAGCGTTTCGTCAAAGCCAGTGTCGTCTTCGGCCTTGTACAGATAGCGGCAGCTGTTGCCTTTATCGTCGAACTGGAATTCTGGCAGCCATTCATACACTTTACGGGGATCGGCAGGATTGGCAATGCACGATACTTCACTCCAGCCGTATAGGGTGGTAACATTTTCCCGCGAAATGACCCGCCAACGCACTGCTCCACTCGTTTTGTGCGTCCACCGTTCGATACGCGAGAACGTCCCCTCGGTGCGCGGTTTATAAAATTGGATGGAGTAGAAACCGTCGGCCGAATCCTGTCTGCGGACAACATACTGTCCATCCTGCATAGTAAAACTGCCGTCGGATTCTTTGGCAAATTCCGGCACGAGATCTTCCGAATCGGCCAGCAAATACGTGTCCGAATCGGCGGCATCCACATACTGCGGCAGCTCCTGATTCGTCTTGCGCTTGATGGATCCCACGCCGACATCCCAGCCCAACCCGAATACTCCGTTACCGCCGCCCGAGTTATAGCTAAGCCGAAGATCCGACACTACGCCACGGGCCTGCGATACTGGCAGGGGCACCGACAAGCTAGCCGTGCCATTAACGGCGTTGACTGCAAATTTTTCGTCGATTGCTTTTATCGCGCCACCGCCTTTTGGCAGTTGCACGGATGGAATTTCAATAGCCTTGGACTTACTTTTACCGCGCTTGGAATTCAGTACGGGAGAGGATTGGTCTTTGGCATCGGCCTGGTCTTTTTGATCTTTCATGCCCACCTGTCTTGATCAAAATTACTACATGTACCGTCTATTGCGGCAATTTGGTTTTGCTAATCTTTGCCCTTGTACTCCCTCAGTATAGTTGCTTGCAGGCACACAGAAATGTAAAAAAGATTACGTGATAACGCAATCGTTGGAAAGGCCGTGTCTGCAGGCAGCCTGTATGCATATGATAATGGTGAGAAACTTTTACCGATGTTAGTACCGTAGATAGTTGCAAGGCAAGAACTGCTCGCCAGGATGCCGCTCCGACCAAGCTGACCGTAGCTTAGCCACCTCCTGACCATCCATAATTTCAGAAGTCTGTACATATACCCTAATATCAGCAAGCGATGCGCAGACAGCTTTAGAGACAGGTATGCAGCATGTCCGGTCGGCATATATGGAATCATAGGTTTGTGGTTAGCATCATATCGGTCGGCAACACTATCGAGGTCAGACTGTCGCCAAGAGCGAACATAGTATGGACGCAATAGGCGATAATGCACACCTTGCATATTGATGCTTCCTTGGGCAATTATAAATCCAAATCTATTATCTTTCCTGGCAGCATCCTCTATTGCGCCTAAAGAGGATCGATCTGATTCGTGGTAGCCGCCTGGGTGTTTCGTCTGAGTAGTAGCTTAATTAGTGAATCGGTTATTTGCTACGAATCTCAATATGTTGGATTTTGCCGTCATGGACGATGACATATTCGATGCCAGAGCTTTCAACCTTATCGCCGCTTGGTGTCTCGGCAACGAAGGTATAGTCAAACTGAATAATCCCGGGCTTTATTTTCGAGATTTGTCATAGCTTCACTATAACAAAAGACACAAACTTGCGATCGTGTCATTTACCTGGCAGGAGCTTGAGGACCGGAATATAACTTTTGCAGATGAATTAGATTTTGAAATTTCAGAGCTTCTAGATCGACACGAGTTCGCGCTAGGACTTCTTTGCCTAACTCATACACTTCGTGCAATCGACCTGCGGTCATAGTGGCGTATGTTACATCAAGCTCTCGATCATGCCCCGCTCTGAGTGTACGACCCGCGAGGGATTGACGCTTCAAGAGACGCCCTTTAGGTGCCAGGACGCCGCGAAGAGCTCCAGTACTTAGCGTACGCATCGATACACCTACTAGGCCGCTGTAATTGTGCAAGTCGGAAAGACCTACGGTTACCGTTTCCTTATTCCAAGAACCATCTGTACTCTGCGCCCTAAAGTTCATATTGAGCGGGCTAAGACTGCAAATGACTAGACCATCATGGCTCTGAAAAATTTCATGTTCCGGCGTGTCATGAGAAGTGTCTATTTCCATGAAAATCTCGAGATCACTTCTCATACGTATAGCGGCAACGCCGCAGCTACCGCTGACGATAGGCTTTTGGGTAAGCTCCCCAATTACGCTCGGCAACTCGTTTGCTGTTGTACCTAAGCGTTTTAGTAGCTCAGCAACCGTGAGTTTGGAATCACAACTCGGATGCTGTTCAAGTACTAATTCTCCATTTTCTAGGTAAAACTGAAATGTCCCACCTTCGTTGAGCCTAGGGGTACGGCAAGAAATAAGTGTAGGCTCCCCATCAAGCATAGGAACCTCGCGGTTTCCAAAAGGCACATCTTTGGAAACCATTATGGCTAGATCATCAACTCGCCCGTCCCACCTCAAGCCGCTTTTACTACTGCCCTGAACTTGTGGCAGCGTATCAAAAAGAGGGTCAGTCGCAAGCTCTGCCATTTCGGCATACAACTCGCTACTCACTGCGGCTGCTTCACTAATAGAAGCCGTGCGGCAATTTGGCGACAGCATAGCGCGCATTATACCTATAAATGGTCACCAAGTCGAGTAACTGGGTATCGGTTTTAAAGAAAAATACGCCAATATTTGGTGCAATTTTTGGCAGGCTCGTGGACAACTACCGAACTTTTGCAGCAGGAATAGATTATGACGTGGAACGAGTTCAGGAGCTGCATTGGTTTGGTAATAGTCAACATCCGATAGAAGGGTACAGAGTTTAATCGTCCTACCCTCATGTTCATGATCAAACTAAAAAGTGACGTCCGAACTCTTTCGTGTCTCATCTGAAAATCAGCGGAGTACGCGGTACTGCAAATGTGTTGCCGTTGGGGTGACCTGCGCTCCTATGCGTTCAAGCTTGATAGCGGAGTCTAGATGGCCGAACAACGAGGTCCCTCCACCGACCAGGACTGGCATCACATGAAGGTGAAGCTCGTCAACAAGGCCAAGTGGAAGTGCCTGTTGCATGACACTAGCACCAAAAAGGTGAACATCCTTGTCGCCAGCAACTTGTCGGGCTTGTTGGATAATGTCGGGCACACCATTTGAGGCAAAGGTAAACACAGTAGGGTAGGCCTGCGTTGGCAAGGTGTGGGTCAAAACGAATACGGGAACGTCACCCATCGGCCCCGCTTCTCCCCAGCCGCCGTCGCCTTCGTTCTTCTCAAATGACCTCCAACCCATAACGATTGCACCGACACTGCCGATAACCTTTTCCAAAACAGCACGGTCTTCGTCCGATGCTGAGGGGCGAAGCCATGCATGCAAGTCTTGGGCACCGTCGCCGAACGGATTCTCGCGGCTATCGTTTGGACCGGTAACGTACCCGTCGAGCGATACAGACATATCACAGATGATTAATCCCATACTTAACCTCCTGGTTAATTGTTACATTACTAATCATACACAGTGTATATCTCAAAGGCAATCATTCCGTAGTTCTGCCTAATGATTAAACTAAAAGCACCTTATTTTACTGAAGTGCTTTTAGTTTAATCACTTCTTGGCAGGGCTCGTGGACAACTACCGAACTTTTGTTGCCGATATTGAGTGCGATATAAAGAAGATTCAAGAACTACTGGAAGAATCAGAATAATAGCTCAGAAACCATGCAGTCGATAGGTGATTAAGCACCTTTTGCTGCCGCAGTAACAAAGATCGATCCTTTGATGTTTTATTTAAGCGACTGACAGCCTGATAAGCTCGTTTGTGTTAGTATTAAAACCATACAATTTTTCAATGCTCTTTAGATCTTCTTTCAACTTTTCGGTTACTATAATTATATTGCTACCAGACTCCACTGAGACTACTGCCGCAATAAGATCACGCACCAACATAGCTACGTCGTCCGGTTTGATTATCGCACTCCAGTCGAAATCTTCATTATCGTCATTTGTACGATGTTGCATAGGTGTGTCAACGTAGTCAGGTAGCAGTGTATATACTCTTGCATCTTTAAGTTCATCTGCCAGAGCATTGAAATAAACGGTGTTGGCCGCCTTCGAGCTACAGTATAATGCTACATCAGCCTCGGGAATACGGTCGGAGACAGAAGAGATACTGACGATAGTAGCACTTGCGATTTTACTATGTAATGCATTGACGACAAGCATAGGTGCAAGTACATTTACAGAAAACGTCTTTTCGTAGGAGATCTTGCTGACCGCAGATGCTTTTTCAATTTCAATGACCCCTGCATTACTCACCACTACATCAATCGTGGACTCTTCAATTTTTTGTAGGCATTCAGTAATCTGCTCAGCTTGGCTAAGGTCGCACTTTAACCAGACAAAATGTTCGTCTGCCATTGACGGCCGAGAACGTGAAAGACCATACACTTTCCACCCTTCGCGAAGCAAAGTCTCCGATATCGACCTACCAATACCGTAACTTGCACCTGTAATTACTGCTATTCTCATAGCACCATCCTATCAGAAAAGAGGGGAGAATGGTCATAATCGAACTTTTTCGTACTAAAAAAGTCTACATTCGTATCTGTAGACTTAATGAAATTTCGGGGCAGGGGCTCGGGGATGGGAATATAACTTTTGCGGATGAGTTGGATTTTGAGATCAAAGAGCTTGATATCATCTACAATTTGCTTATATAATCACCTTAACAAAATAACCTGGTGCCTCAAGCGTAGGCATATATCCTCGGTGCGAGAAGAATTTTTCTGAAGACTCACTGAGGGGTGTCGCTATATAGAGTAGTTGCGAACCGTTTTGGGCCACGGTATTTTCTATATAATTTAATAACTGCGTGCCTACGCCTGTGCTCGTTGCGGTGCCACGACCTATAATCTGTAACAAAGGTTGACCGACATAGGTAATCGAGTCTCCTACAGTCGCAGCGGCAATAAGCAATCCATCTTGCTCTGCAGTGAAGATAGTAGGTATAGGCGTTTCGGGGGATTGATTGCACGGTTCCCCATAAATTTCTTGATGCAGAAAGTCGAGCGCCGCTTCAACGTGACTACTGTATATATCATCGGTAAACTTGGAGTACTCTATCGACATGAAAGCTAGTACACTTCAGCAGGAACATTATTCATGCGTCTACGTCGTATTTCTTTTAGACCAACTCGCTGCAAACTACCTTTAATACCTGTATAGCTGGGCAACGTTCGTATCCCTGATAAATTAGAGGTAAATGGTACCTCAGCAGCTCGAAGCATTGCGCCCATAGAGCCTACATGATAAGCACCTACCACATGCGCTAACATGGGCTTTTCGACATCAGCAGGGACTTGCATATTTCTAGCCCTATTAGCCAATTTGATTAATTTAATCTGCTCACGCGGGCCGCTCTGTAAAGAAGGAGCGAATTGTATTGCAAGCCTACCAATCCAAGGTAATCGTCCATAAGCTCATTGAGCTCAGCAACCTCTTTTTCGCTCATATCTGAAACACATACATTTTATCGTATTATCTGAGAAGAACTTGAGAGTATTGAGTTGGAGCAGATCTGAGAGCTCTACTGCGGGAGCGCAATTTGGTCGTGCATAAGCTTTTGCGCCGAAGCAACTAGCAAGTTAAGATTTGATGGAATATCCCTTAGTGTATGGAAGCGCATGCTACTGTTGGTGCGTACGGGCAATATAGCATTTTTCGTATCGCCTTTAGACCGAACGAAATGCACCCCGCACCACAGCTCTCCTTTAAGAGGCGTCCATATCGGAAGCTCGGTATCAAACTCCTCCTCCAATGCCTTTAATATTTCCAGGTCACCATCTTCAAAAGCCGCCCAGCCAAGCACCCCTTTTTCACGTAAGTGCTTATCGTCTATCGGTATCATTCTGCCTGTAATCAGCCCCTCATATTTCCTATGGTCTCCCTCTTTTAGAACGGGCATACGCGTTTGGGGGCTAGACTTGCTGTAGCTCACAGGTGGTCTTTTCTCTATATAGGTGGTGTTTATTTCGTCATCTAGACACGTGCGGGCCAGCAGAGAGAAAGCCTTATGATAAATGTCAGGGCGATATCGGCGTTTAAAGTCAAAAGTGTTTTCAAGCTTTGGACGAACCGGCGGTACGCCGAGCGTTTCATTCGAAAATGCAATAGGTCGTTCCATCAGGGTGCAGACATCCGTGACGTAATACCCGATATGCTGGTAGTGTTCTATCAAGCTATCACCCACCACTATTTCAGTGTATCGGTGCCCCATGCCGGCCAGCACCCTTTCGGCAATGTCCATAATCGCTTTGCCGTAACCACGTCTGCGGCAATCGGGTCGCACGACCAGCGCCGAAAGCAGAGGCAGGATGTCGCCTACGTATATCGAAGCCACGACTTCTCGATCTTGGTTTGTGCCTACAATGATAGCCTCTGGGCGATTCACAATAGTTTCGGCAAGTATAGGGATATTGTCGCGCCGTAAGTCGCGCATGCCCTCGGCCTCAAGCATTTCTATAACTGCCGGAAGATGTCCGGGTTGTGCAAATTGGAAATTGATTTCTGAGGTAGCCATAAACTTTAACGGTGGCAATATCTTATACTATTATTACTGGTAATCAAATGCCGGAAGTCCATGTCGTATCAACAAGTGACTCTTCGGAGGTGACATCCATTACAAGGCCACTTAGTACCAGAAATGCTTTGAAGTTAACTTAAATAGGATCGCCTTGCGCGGCTTAAGAGGGAGACGGGACCTGAATCACAAATAACAGGGATAAAATAAAAAAATCCGAGCCTATTATGACTTGGATATAAAGGTCTGACCTCTGTATTTTCACTTGGCAGGAGTTCGTAGATAACTACCGAACTTTTTCGGCAGAGATTGAGTGTGATGTCAAAACAAGTCAGAGAACTGTTGGAGCCTGAAGATATTTTGATTGACTACCGGAAGATGTACGAGCACTGAAATGCATAATTTACGATAACTCATCTAGACATACTGATTAGCCTCTTCACTACTTCGCAAATCGATTAACGAGCTCTTCACAGGCAGAACGGTAATCCGGATCAGCGAAAATCGTTCGTTCACCGGCATCGATGCCCCTTACCGATTGGAATTGAGCACCGCTATATGCGCCATTTACCAGGCGTATACCACGCTCTGAAAACCATGCATCACCATATTGATGATTAATTGTTGAACCGGGCAGCTCGTTTGGTTCGTATACAAACTGAGCCGGACAAAAACCTATTGGCTGATTAGGCCGCTGTGGGATGTCAGACAGTGGTTGAGTGAAATACTCAACGAGTTCAGGAGTTGCCGGGTGAATGTTGCCAGTGTTTATAAGGTCGTGCACGATACTTCCAAAGTCCGGCACTGGACCTGGTAGGCCTTGCCGGATGCGTTCGTTTCGTTTTTCAGTTAAGCTCTGGCCCATTCTTTGCTCCAATAATACCGGCGTAATCGACGTTGAGAGCAGCTGCATGCGTGGTATATCAGCGCGAAGCCGCTGTGCAATCTCCTTTGCGGTCGGCAGAGATTTTTCCTTTATTGCAATTCGCGCCATTCCCTGGAGTAACATGTTTGACGAAGTAGAAGCATTATTTGCGAGTAACCCGCGAATAATCTCAAGTTCTTCAGAAATATCCGCAGGGTCTTCAGTTATTCTTTTCTCAACACCAGAAAGGTCCCGGCCAGCACGTTGCAAGCTTTCCTGGTTATTGTTAACGGCGGCTCCGAGTGCTCTGGTACCTAGAACGTAACAAGATAAAATGGGGTGGAATCGATCAGAGTGCTGCTGTATGACGTCGATCGTCTTATCGGCAGTCTCGGCTACAAAAGTTGTTGTCAGGGTCTGATAATTTGTAAATGCCGGCTGGGCTGTATCAAGGTCAAGGTCATCACCCTCACACAGAGTGGCGATAGCATCGCTACACAGACGGTGGACAATTGCAGCGGTGGCTGGTGTTTTAGCGGCACGCGCTCGTCCAAGGTCATCTTTATGCGGCAGTGATGCAACCACTGTAGTGTCAACCTGATGCTGAATTGAAAACGCATCGTCTGGTTGGCGCAACATATCCTGTCCGGCGGTTTTAAGGACGGCCATTTTATCGGGGGTAAGCGGCATAGCAATCTCCTTAAATTTTATTCAGCACTCAGCATATCAAATCTTGCACGAAAACATAACAAAATTCACCTTGCAGTTTATACGGCACATATGAAATTTAAAAACCGAACGCTTAGTTCGGTTAGAATAGTTGAATAATTGCCTGGCAGGGGCTCGTGGACAACTACCGAACATTGTGCTGCGGAAACTGAATATAATATTAAGCTCGTTCGGAGACTGTTGAACTAACAAATAATAGTCCTTGGGTTTAATACTTATTAAACCACGATACTTTAATATAGTAAGATGAGAAAGATACTTCTGAGTGTGTTTTTGTCGACGGTCGTTGCGCTAAGCCTTACCCCGACCACTAGTGCACAAGCCAGTAGCGCCCAAACGCTCATTACTGGATATGTCCAGGCGGCTGGCGTACCACTTTCGGGCGTGACAGTCATCGCCAGCTGCGGCCGCTATTTTGCGGATACGGATGTTACCGACGCGACTGGCGCGTACCTCACGTCATTATCTATTGCTGAGTGTGGATGGGGCTCCGATGTTGAACTCGTTGCGGTCTCCAATGCTGACTTTGCCACCGCCAGAGGCACCACGTACAAAGTAACAAGCAAACTGAATATAGCTGACACGATGATACTCATGCAATAAGTCAAGAATTGCCGTGATAACAAAAAATGACTTTTTCGGGACAGAATCGCTTCGCTCCTTCGCTGTGGCGTACTCGGCGCAAGCTTCTGTGCGCGTCCTCTCTGCGCCGAACCTGTGACTACGAGCTCGCTACGCAATCTCTAGTCGCAGAACCAATTTCAGCTTCTCAAACAATTAGAATGACACAAACTTGCACTTGTGTCATTCTAACTTGGCAGAGCGTACGGGCAGCGTTGGAAACTCCTTGCTTCAGAACTTCATACTTGTTGGCCGGAAGTTAGAAAAGCTTGGTTTTATGTACTGCGCAGGCAAAGTGATGGTCATCAAACCCTCGAGTCGCCGCTCACCGACCGATGCTGACGTGGCCGATGGGCCTGCGTTCCGAAGCGACCCACGGTCGCGACCTGATCAGTCGACGGGTTACTGGTTGAAGAACGTCTTCAGTACACGGGCCATGAGTTCGGGGGCGACGACATGTGACTCCCCGTCGAGCGTCTGTCGTTCGGTGTGGGGGACGGCAGCGGTTATCGCTTTCGCGGCGCGGTCGAAGAAGTCGGTCGGGAGGGCTGCCATTTGGGGCTCGGTGATCGGACCCTCGGTGATCACCAGGACCGACTGAGTGATGCGAGCAAGTCGGTCCGTGGGGATCTTGTAGCCGTTGAGGACCTCGGCGTCCTTGACGAGCGTGTGGGCGAGCGCGACGGACGAGACCCAGAGCGGGTGTTGTTTGTCAGCCGCGAGGTCCGCGTCGGGTCCACCGGTAAGCCTCATGAACAGTTCCAGCATCTCCTCGTCCCGCCCGGCTTTGTATGCCTTGTCGGTGTCCGCGAGATACTGGTTGAACCTCGGCCATTGGTCGTCCCCGATCACGTACGGCACATCCCACACCGCGATCTTGTCGATCGCCGAACCTGCCGCTGCTGCCTCCAGCACGAGGGCGCCGCCAGATGAGGCGCCGTACAAGTGAGCTGAGCCACCGGCTGCCGCAATCAGCGCGTCGAGGTCTTCCAGCTCCCGCGCCAAAGCGTACGGCGGTGTATTGCCGCTGGCACCCCGGCCGCGTCGTGCGTAATTATAGACCGTGAAATCGTTGGCAAGGACCTGGGCTAGCGGCGCGTTCTCAGTGCCGTCGTCTAGGGTGCCGCCGACGAGGATCACCGCCGGGCCAGTGCCTTTCCGGTCGTAGGCGATCTTCGTGCCGTCGGCGGACGTCACGCGAAGTGTCATCTCGTTCTCGTTCATTGCTTCTCTCCATTTCTCGATGCGTGGTCGTCACCGTCCGATCCAAAAAGGTGCGTCGCCATCGTAATAGTGCTTTTACTGGTCATTGTTGTAGTGTATTTCACGTAATACGCTTGGTCAACTTCTTTCGTAGAATGGAGGAGAGGTTCGAGACCAAGACAAATGCCTCAATATTTGAGGCATTTTTTATCTGTTACTAAGCTTGGCAGTCCTAACGGGACTTCTCTCGAATCGTAACAGAGGTTATTCCTAGATTCCATTTACTTCGATAGCGCTTAGTATCGCTGCCTATTTTTAATCTGAAAATCGGCAGCGCGTGCCGTTTCAGTGAGGATGGAAAGGACTTTGGGTATTAACCTTGGTATATTTTTAGCCGGGCAGTCGATACGCTTGTCATGAATAACTATCCGACGTCCCTGCGATAGTTCGGGCTCAGAAGGAATCAGGCTTTGGTTGATTGCCAACTTTTCATCAGGATCGAGATGCGTATAAGCAGTGAAGTCTCTCCGCAAGAATTCATCGTGATGCAATGTGGCTCCTTTCATGGCCGCATAAAGTACTTTTTTCGGATGCAGGTCGTTCAGCTGGGTTATATCGCTTAGCAGGCAATCCGCTTTCGGCTGTTCCTCTGGAAGGTGCAACTCCACCCATCTATCAAAAATAAACCAAGCGCCGGCAAAAACATTCGAACTAAAAAGACCCTACGGTGTTAAGTGATCGAGCTAGTTCAGAAAATTCAGTCTTGTAATCAGATCGAGAACGTCTGTATGGTTGGACAGAGAGCACATCCGAAAGCATTTTTGTTGGGGCGGGTAGACTCTCAAATGCCTGTACGACTAAATCGCGAGTTTCTAACGACAGGCTGCTGACACTAAGTTCATGCCTGTAGAGCCCTTGATTATCGTACCTATTGCCATATTTTTCATGACAATAACCCGGTGCCCATAAAATATGCTGGTGCTCGCGGCTTCGACAACCTTTCCGCAAGTGGCAGCATCAAGACGGGCTTCAAACTGTGAACCTAGTTCTCCAAGTCCATAGTATCGTGCTTCATCAACTTCCTGATCAGGAAAGGCATCTATTGCTAATTGTAACTCTCGATGCGCAGCACCAGGAGACGCTTCTGCAACCTGATTGGCTACCACTAACAAAGAGGACCAGGCGTCTGGCGTACGCTGGGTATGACTCATATTTTATATTATAACATATAAATTGTCATTCGTCATCAAATCTATGCCTCTGAATAACAAATATGACACAAGCTGGCGCTTGTGTCATATTGTTGGCAGGGAAGACGTCCTGCGCTGGGAACCCCCTGGTTTCTGATTTCGTCCTCACTGCGCAAAAGCTAGAAAAGCTTGGATTTTCGTATCATAAGGAAGGAGTAATTGTGGCTGAACCTCTGGAGAAAAAGGTGTTTAGTCTGCGAAATCACACGTGAATACTGCGTTAATATCTTCCCGCTTGCTTACCAAGATGATTTCTATGATAATCTTGCAAGCCATTTATTATTCAGAGTGTTTATTGCTATAGGTGCTATGTATATATGTCAACAGGGGTGTTGGGCGACCCAAAGTATGTAGCTGTAGTACGTCAGCAATTTTTGAAAAAGCCACATCGAAATCATAGTCGACTGATGAATGCGCTCCGCTAAAAAAGGTGCCATAGCCATTCCACTGGTTTTCATGAGCATCAGGCGCCTTGTAAAAACTTCTGACCATGCCATATAAAGGAGAACGCGTGCCCCAATATCTAAGATTTTGCCGGCCTAGCTTGTTGGCGCTTGCCATTAGTAAGTGTAGCTCAAAGGTATTTTCAAATAAATCTGCCATATTAGCTTCACGCGCCTGACGCCGTGCTCTATCAGCAATAGATTCTGCTGTCGCTCCACCTATTATCCAATCGTCGACGCCAATCAGTTTAGCTTTCGGGCTATTTTCCCAATCCTTTGATTTGCGCCGTACCTGCTCTGCAACACTAGGATCGATCTGCCTAACAATATCTTCAGTCACCTTGTGGTAACTGTGATAGGAAGTTTCGGGTCGACCCAAAGTATCTACTGTCATATCAACTAGGTTTACGACCCTATCGGGGTCGGCCATCAGATGTTCTGATATCGCCCGGGCAATACCCCCTGACGCCAAGTTATATTCTGGAGTACCCAAAAAGGTAAAGCGTTCTTCAAACTGACGTAAAAAAGCAAGGGCAGTTGCAGAGTCGGGATCGCGTATTTGCAGCGCATCTTTAGTGTGGTGTACGTATACCTGTAGATCACGCATGCCATCTTCTTCAGTAAAAACACGAGTCTCTGATTGACGTTGCTCATTCGATCTACTAGAGATAATCGTTGCGTTGCGAGGATAAAAATCAAGAGCAGCTACTTGCTCGCTAAAAGGTTGGGCGTTGCAGACATAACCATCCTGCCAGAAATCAGCTGCTGGGGCGGCAGCCTCTTGAGGTGAGAGGATAAAACTATGATTAGCCATGAAGTACTTATTATAACATAATTATCGTGCATTCGCTATATTATGCGATCGGCACTTATACCCTGGGCTCACGTTATTGCCCTATACCTATAACTTAAACAGGTTTGACCCTTGTAACTCCTTACCACTAGCGTTATCATAGAAGTGCGTCAAAGCGACGCGGCACCTTTTCACCCAGAGCACCTCAGAGAGCCATCAACAAATGAAAGGAACAATCCTTTTTTGTTGATGGCTCTTTTTCGTATATGGGATATATAAGCTCCGATAGCTCAGTTGGATAGAGCAGTAGCGTCGCAGCTACCGGTCGGGTGTTCGAATCACCCTCGGAGTACCAGCCCCATATGCCTGGTAATACCAATTTAAACGATAAGACTCCCGGCACCATACGGGCGGGAGTCTAGTAGCGTCGCAGTACCTCGATTGTACTACGGTTTTTTAAAGACGTCCATGACACAGTTGCCTAAATATAATAAAAATGGTAAAACAACAGTAGTTTCAAAGTTGTCTACGCGAATGAAATATACTGTTACGGACTTTATGTCCGATTTTCCTGATGATGACGCATGTCTGGATTGGCTCGTAAACTACCTCTATCCGCATGGTGTTTTTTGCATACAATGCGACAGGTCTACGCGGCACTACCGTATTAAGAAGCGTAAGGTGTACAGCTGTAGCAAATGCGGTTGGCAAGTCAGCCCCATGGCCGGCACGATCTTTCATGGATCACGTACCCCTCTTAGACTGTGGTTCTATGCCATTTACCTTATGAGCACCAATAAAGCTGGCACAAGCGCTAAGCAGATCGAACGCGAACTAGGCGTCACATATAAAACTGCTTGGAGAATGATGCATCAAATCCGCACCATGATGGAAGCTCCAGATGAGCAGCTCGAAGGTGAAGTCGAGATCGACGAAACATATGTCCATGCAAACACCTTCAAACGCTCTAGCGCCCGCAAGCGATACGGTTTCGATGCCAGACGTAGCGGCGAAATCGTTGTTGGTATGGTGCAACGCGGAGGTGCGGTCAAAGTCTGGCATGTAAAAGCGGCCGGCTCTAGGGTGTTGGTGCCAATGATCCGGCAAAATGTTAAACCCGGTACATTAATTCATACCGACGGATATATTGCCTACCGAAAGTTACCGAATTGGGGTTATGAGCATAGGTGGACGGAACACGGCAAAGGAGAATACTACCGTGAAGACAGCTATACCCAGAACATCGAGAATGTCTGGTCACACTTCAAACGCGGCATCAGAGGAGTGTACCGGCATATCGCACCCAAATATGTTGGAGCCTACGCTAATGAGTTTGCTTGGCGGTATAGTAATCGGAACAGAGCTAGTATGTTCTGGGCGTTGATGTGCCGGGTTGGTAAAAAGCATAAGCAATATGCGAGAGGAGTCTAGAGATATATAATTGCTATCATGCAAGATCAACAACAAATCTCAAATCCCGTACAAGGGCAACAGCAATACGATATTGTGTGCCTGGTCTATCATGACGAGATCTCAGTCGAAAAGACAAAGGCTCTCATGGAGATCTGTTCCAATACTGTGCAGCAGTATAAGGTGAAGAGCCTTTATTTTCAGTTCTCTTCAAGTGGGGGAAGCGTTGATTCGGCGATCACTCTCTATAATTTCCTGAAGAGCTTGCCTTGTGAGATCATAATGCACAATACTGGGTCAATTGATTCGGCTGCCAACGTGGTCTTTATGGCTGGTGACAAGCGTTACGCAGCACCACATACTAGTTTTCTTTTCCATGGTGTCGCATGGAACTTTGGAGCCGAACAACAGCTCAAGCGTGCGCAAATTAAAGAAAGCCTTAGCATGGTAGAATCGGCAGAAGACAAGATTGCCGGCATACTTGCTACTCATACAAATCTCACCATCAAAGAGATCAAGCAACTATTTAATGAAGGTGAGTCAAAATCAGCGACGTTTGCGAAGACGAAGGGGGTCGTTACTGAGCTTAAGGATGTCAGTCTGCCCCCGGACACGCCAATTGCTACCATTAACACTAGTACGAGCGGGTAGTACTACTCTCTGTTGATTTGCCTTGGGTAAAGATTGCGCTACAGTACTGGTGGTATTGCGGTTGATGTTCATAGCGTTTCCCCCTTTATACACTAATAGTAAATGTCAATGCAACCATAAGCTATATAATATTTCGCATGGTCACTTTGGAGTCTTCTTAGCCACTTTTTTTAAAGTATCAAAAAATTGTTTTTTCGTAGGGCCAGGTCGCACGGTCGATGGCCTATTCTTTTTTGATGGCATTACTTTTCAAGCCTTTCGCGCAGGCCCTTAGCTTCGCTGCAGATAGCTTGGAAAGAGCTATCAAATCCCGCTTGTTCGGCGGTAGCCTCTGCGGTCTGAGCAAGTGTACCGATCTTACCGTCAGTTTTACGTGCCGTATCTTTGAGCTTCTTATAGAAATCACCAATATCTTTGCGCAAAGTCTTATCTTTTATCAAGAAGAGTCGAGGTCGAAGATTATCGAAAGCCGATGTGCTCGATAACAGGTCGGTAACATATGAAGGGTGGAAGAGCTGAGCCGAGTCCCAGACTTGGTGCATGTTACCGATAATAGTTTCGATATCTTTTAGTTCGTCGGCGATACTGATTTTAATCGCCTTCCGCTCACGGTTTCGTTCTCGCCATGCGCGAATCTCATCCCCAGCAGCACCGCCAGCGATAGCCAGCAATGCTCCAACTGCCAGGAGGATAACATCATTCATAATTCACCACTGCCTCGTTATTGGATATCTCATAGGAGGCAAAACGTGCGCGTACATTGGTGGCGCTGGCTAATCTTTTAACATCATCCAACTTCTCAGCAGGAGCAATGATATAAAGAACGCTAGGGCTACTACCCAGCTCCTTCCACTCCGCTACGCTATTTAGCAAGTTCTCTCCCGTCTCTATCTTCATAACAAAGAGGATGTCACTATTAGGGGGTGGCTCTGGACGCATCATAATGACGTCGGGAAATTGGCCGGCGACTACTTTTTTATTTTCCCCAGTGTTGTCGAATACACGAAACCGGTCTGCGAAAGTCTGCTTAACACTAGCAATAACTTTCGAACGCTTATCCATTGGTATTCAGCCTTCGCATACTCATAGTCTACACTAAAATATCATACTTTGCTCCCAAGAAAAGGTTAATTTATGTACGGTCATCAGACCCCTCAGTTTCATACTCAAATATCACCTAATAACTGCAGCATTTTTCCATGGTATCCACACTCAAGTTAAATTACATATAAAAGCGAGTAACAACGGTTTCTGGTGTAGCAAAAACGCTGTTAATGTTACACTATAAAGGTCTACGTTATAGCAGCAGTTGTATATACCCCTCAACCGAGGTGTGGTTTGCACTTAAAAATGGGCAACCACTCGAAATCGGTAGGTGCAAACCTGCTGCTGGCGTAGACAACCTAGAGTGGTTGTCCTTTTTATTTATGGACTCCACTGGCTATACAACTAAACAGGAGATCCGGTCATGTCCGAGCCAGTAACATCAAAACAGCAATCTAAAGCCAAGAAGCCATGGTACAAGCGCGTATGGGTATGGGTTATCGTCGTAATCGTGCTGCTTGCTATTGGTGGCGGGGCGAGCGGTGATAAGGGCACAAATACAGGCGCCAGTAAACCTAAGGTGAGCAATGCCGACACAAGCACACCAGCCGCACCAGAGTCGGCCAAAGAAAAGCTTACGATCTCTAATAGCGTCTTTCAGGATAAAAGCTATGGCTTATACCAAGTAGATGGTGAAGCAACCAATCATGATAACGTGAAGCATTCAGCGACAATCAAAGCGACCTTTTATGATGCGAACGGCAAAATTATGGGCACTGCCTCTGGAGCGGTCAACGACATCGAGCCCGGCCAAACTAAGACGTTTACGCTCGTCGGTACCGACAAGGTCGCCGGCTATACGAGCATGAAGGTGGAAGTTGATACTTTACTGTAGGGCTGCCGGCGGGATTATAGTCAAAAAAACCGACTCTTGTAGTCGGTTTTTTATATAAGGAGTTATAATGTTGCACATGGATGATCCTCAAAATGAGCTGGTGGTTTTTATGGGAAACTCCTCCAGCTCGCCGGTAGAGCTTGTATTTGACGGACAAACTATCTGGGCGACGCAAGAACAGATAGCGCTGGCATTTGATGTGACTGTATCTAACGTAAGCCTACACATTAAAAACATCTACAAAGAAGGCGAATTATTACGAGCAAACACCTTCAAGGAATCCTTGAAGGTTGTGGATAAAGGGCCACGTAAACAGATCAAGCACTATAATCTAGATGTTGTAATTTCTGTCGGTTACCGCGTCAATTCTAAGAAAGGTACACGGTTTCGACAGTGGGCTACGCGTGAGATAAGTGCACGTATTTTAAGTGGCGTTATAGGATCAGCACAAAGTAAGGATGAGCAGCGAATTGCCATATCCGATCGTGTCGCGGTTGAGAATGCCGAGCTTTTACACTCCGCTCAGGCGCTTGGAGTACAAGATGGTGTGGCATTTTATAATGCCGGGTATCAGGGTATGTACAGTATGAAAATGCAAGATATCATAAGGCACAAAAGGTTGGGGAGTGACCGTCTTCTAGATCGAGCAGGCATAACCGAACTGGCTGCTAACGAGTTTCGCATAACACAGGCTAACGCCTTATTGAAAGACCTCAAGGAAGAAGATGGCATTCTAGTTGGCCATGGGGTAGCGCTTCAAACGCATTGGCAAGTCGGTCAGCGTGTCCGTGAAGCAATTGGAGATATTGGAGGTCAAATGCCCGAAGACCTACCAGTTGAACCAGATCATATCAGTGACGTCCGTAAGCGTGTACTAGTTGAGAAGGTCAAACCAAAAGAACTCGAAAAAGAATAAAGTCTTAAGAAAGACTCTCAAATCTGTGCAGTAGCAGGATTACTACTAACATACCGATTATTTCCTATCACGTGAGTGGACGGTATAAGTGCCTATGCGATCTATTGTTTACTACGCGACACCCCACTGAAATCAAACTCACAATAATAGGGGTAGTATATATTGTAAAACTTTTTAATATATGACATAATAGGTAATATGAAATCTCCGGAGATTGGTTCGTTGCTGCATGAACGTAGTGAATTTATGGCAACCACGGGATTCACTACCTACACCGATGTTAATGACCGGCTATTAGAGACGCTTGACGCGCAGCCGGTAACGCAGATTGATCCGGATGCATATGAAAGGTATCGGAAATTGGTGCCGGGTGGCTCCTATCCTGAGAATGCCGTTACTGATCAGGCAGCCAAAAGCCTCTATGTGGCTATGACTCACTTCCGGGAAGCCGTTCCAATCACCAAAGGCTTCCCTCGTAAGCAAGGATTCACCCGACAAGATGTAGATCGGGCGACTCAGCATGGTTTGTACAGTTCTGGACTGGGAAATATTGATTTTCCATGGCATTTTTCTGCCGGGGTGGCAAATGCAGTGGCTGATTTTTTTGTCGATGAAGGGGTAATCAGTGGCCAGCAGAAAGAGGCTTTCAGACTTCACGATTGGGCTTCGATAATCGAGTCTGAGTGGTTTGGCCAATTAAATAATGATTTGGCACTCACCGCGCGACATCTCCACCGGCTGTTTGGATGCGATCTCGAGCATTATCAAAAAAATGCCCTCCAAAATTATTTCCATGAAGAATTAAATAGTAAGCGATGGTTTAAAGATTTAAGCCATGGCGAAGAATTATTTGAATTAGAATGGATTCCAGATCAACCTGACGAAGGGAAAATCCCTATTGCTAAGCTTGATGAAACCGTCAGTCATACGCTAAGAGAACGGATGCGAAAGAGCCACGAGGCCCTTGGTGAGCCAAGCGTAGGCTGTCCGGTAGCCCGCAAAGCTGTCTCTATGTCTGTCGAAGCCGCTAAATCCGATCCTCACGTTCAAAGCCTGCTCCGAAGAGGAACCTTTCAACGTATAGATCGCCCATCGTCCGAACGTGTAGCTTACCGTCAGGACGATACCACCATAGATAGAACTTTAGGCCTTATCGCAACCCAGCTGAAGAGATACGAAACTGCATATGGGACGCCACGTCTTGTCGACAGCAACGGCAGCATCTGCCCGCATATTATTCATAGCGATAGCTAGGTATTATCAGGGCTATTCACTCTGTATTGGCCGCTAGCCATTCCTCATATTCAGTTCTGTAGTAACAGAGAGACAGGACTCGAACCACAAATAACAGAGCTAAAATAGAAAAATCCGAGCCTGTTATGGCTCGGATATAAAGGTTTGACCTCTGTAATTCTGACTTGGCAGGGGAGACAGGACTCGAACCTGCGACACCCGGTTTTGGAGACCGGTGCTCTACCAACTGAGCTACTCCCCTATGTGGTTACGTACGTGCTACGATAGCCCGTATAATACGACATTTCGCACAAATTGTCATCTGTAATATGGCAGTCGCCAAACAAATAGTATCTACTGGTAATCTTGCGAGGTAATCTATCGACAACCGTCTGACCACCCTTTAAAATATGTATCCATGGTAGCACCGGGTGAAATAAATCCTACGGACGAACAACTCCCACGCAACACACCCAAAGAACTAACGCTTGAAGTTTTAGCTATTATGCTTGCCGCTAAAGAAGGCTTCCAGGACGACAGTGCTACGTACGAAGCCGATCTACACCTTTTTGGCGGACAAAGCGAAGACCAAGCCTACGTAAACATTGCTTACATACAAGAGCTGGGGCGTTATCACGAACTTCGGCACAGTACGTCATACCCCACAGACAGCGTGTTTAGGCCCGAAACGATGGACATGCAAAAAAGAAGTCTTGCGGTTGGCCGAACGCTGCTTTCGTTCAGTAATCAGGTTGCAAAAGAACTGGCATCGACCGAAATATATGATTTATCGCGTGCAAATACTACCGATAAACTTTTGCTACAAAACCGTGACCCATTCGAAGTGATGCTACAGTGGAACGCGGTCGCTGACCTTATTATTAACCAAGCAGCAGACATTTTAGCCACCACGGCTAAGAGATTTAAGGATTACTTACCGCCTCCGGAAAGTGCAATTGTTGAAACAGAGATGCAAGAGGCTCCAAAGCTCCAGAACACGACTAGGACGATACCAGGACTGGATGCTATCATTGAGCTGATTCACGACCCTAAGAGCACTACAAACCGTACCGTGTTACCAATCATCGCCAAAAACCTTACCGAACTATATGAAGATTGGCAAGAGACTGCCCGGTTAAACCGAGGCGTCACACGAAAAGTCCTAGGAACCATTGCCATGTTAGGTATTCCCGAAGTACAAAATGCCTTACAAAGAGGTATCAAAGTATTAGAGGACGCACAGGAGATACGGCCGGAGGCGCAAGTACAGCCACTTCAAGATGAGTTGGCCGAACATCTGGCTGTAATCATCGAAGCATCTAAAGCTTTTTGTCCGACATGGACATCGCTAAAGGCCAAGTTAAAGCCGTTCGCTAACGAGATGCTCCGGCTAAGCCGAAAAGAAAAACATCCGTTGCCGATTCCTGAAGACGCCAACAAACGTCTTACCGGGATATTATACGTGCTTGAACAATTAGGAAGCGTCACAGCCAATCCGGCAGAAAGTTACACCAAACTGAAGATGCTTTTTATAGGAGAATACCGTGAAAAACAAATAATAGATGCCTACGTGCGTGCGCTCGCGGCTGGTAACGCAAAGCCGAATGTCGGTGTCGACACGTGGCGTCCTGCAGCGGAAGACATCGTATCACTTGATGAACAGTGGGACCGAATTGAGCCGATTATTCGTGAACACTGGACTCCTCAAAAAGGTACGCGCGAGGATGCGATTACCGCCATGCGGAAAGCTATCGACCAATATTATGCAGCACGGCTTAATGCCCGCCGCGAATTAACGCGGGACGAAATCAGCTCAATCGTGCGAAGCCAGGGAATGAGCGAGAATTATCAGCGCCGCGCTGCCGTCCTTGACCACTTTATACGATTATCCGATAGTCAACGGCACGATGCCAGCAAGCCGGATGCAGTGCGCTGGTCAGATACGTCCACACAAGAGCAATCCTACTTTTGCGTCACCTTTAAAGATTCCACTGACAGGGAATGGGCAATGCTCGAAACACTTACAGGCGAAAAAAACACATTTGCAATTCCTCTGGACATCATTGCTATGTATGGTGCGCTCGACGAATTCTTAGATATGTTCGATGCCGACATGCAAGATGAATTTGCAGAATACCAAATCGCGCACGAAGATGGCTGGACCACCGAGTCACATATCGCACGCATTACGGCAAAAGTAACCGAATAGATCGGCAGGTATGCCACTGGCAGTAATTAGGGGCGGCCAGTTACGTAACGTGCATTATGCTACGTCAAGCAGACCAGCCAAGGCGGTGCGCCGTGCCGGACGGTTTTCTTCTGCAAGCTCGATGGCACGTCCAATCGCAAAACCGAACGTTTCATCCATGTCATCTTCGGGATTATGGATGATAAACTGTTGCTTCTCGACTGCCTCCCGTAAAATATCAGATTGCTGGTATGTATTTGGCAAATCTTCGGAGCCATACACACGGGCGTTACATTGCAAAACGACGCCGCCGGCCTTGATTGCGGCTTCACATTCGCTCAGTGTACCGCCCCTCCCACCGTATACCGTTAGTAAATCAGGTGTCGTGCCCACGTGTGCCTGGCGCTGTTTATACTTATTGCCGCTGATAACAAGGTGGTCATGCGGCAACATGTCCGCAAGGCCTTTAAGCGGTATGTAGCCCAGCGTGGGGATATTGTGCAAATTTGCTGCAGCAACATTCAAGCCAAGTATGCCCGGACGCGAAGCGCCATCAATACTCAGCGCAAGATTGGCACGGGTGCGATCCGCATAATCGTACATCGTATACAGTAAGGCGGCCTCGTCTTTGTATCCGGAGCTAACAGCGGTTGCAAAACCGCTCGTACCGATGACAAGACTTTCTTCCGTAGGGCGGCTAAGATGTCCCGCTACGTAGTCATACGCTTTTTCCAGGGGGAGTACCGTTTTAGCACCATGCATATAGAGTGCATCGGTTAGCCGTGAGCCGTTAGCATATACGATACCCGAAGCTGCGATTACGCGAGGGTCGACTTCGACCGTTTTTCCCTCGTCATATTCCAGGCCGGGGATAGACACCCGCTGCTCGCCGACTTCGGCAAAAGGTTCGCCGTGTTGTTCTATTAATCTGAAAATATCGCGTGAAGTAGGTAATTCTGGGCTATACATGTGCCGGTTGTAGCACGTTATGATGCCGAGCCAAAGGGTGGTAGTTCCACGACTACAAGGCCGCATGATTACACGGTCGCAAGGCTACAACTGCAGTAATAGCATGAAATAATTATTAACTGCAATCTACTTTTTTACAGCCCGTCACCGGACAGACATTGTAAAATTCCGCGTTATGATAGGTAACCATAGCCCGCGTACGACGGGGGTATATACGTTTGAACAAAATGCGACGCAATTCGCCGAAGACGACTTACAGCGCCAAACTATGATGGCGGCACACGCAGTGACTGGCGTACAAAGGATCTCCCAGGCGCCAAAAGAACCTCACGAGTTCAGCATACAAACCGTTTCACATCCGCACACGCGGGCTATCAGCACGGGTCTGGCGCTCATAGAAGCCGGCTACGATGTGACGTTCACGCCAAAGCCCGAAAAGGGTGGTCTAGTGAGTATGATGGCCGACCTTCGCGAGGTAGCACCGCTTGCTCATTACGAGCCCGTCAGTCCTTCAAGTATCGCATATGCAAGGCTGTTTGATTTGGTAGGCGGTGTTAAAAAATCCTATGGCATCATCCAGTCCGAGGCTGAGGAAGACGTTTCCAGCCAAATATTTGATGCGCTGGGGAATACCAAGCAAGATTTGCTGCGCCGAAGCTTTATGACAAGTACCCTTGCCGTACAGCTGCCCGACAATGCCCGCGGTAGGAGTCCACACACCCTTGCACTACTGGAGGAAGTCCGACCAACATACGATAGTCTTGCCGAAGAAGGGTATACGCCGTTTACCCATGCCGATCTCGGCAATATCGCCCTGCTTGCACTAGACAATCCGGCTCAGTAAATTCTGTCAGCAATCTCTTTGGCTGCCTTTGCGGCAGAGGCAAGCGTATCTACGGCGGTTCTTACGCCTTCAAGCTTAGTTACTTCTGTAGTTATGCCGTCTTTGACGCCGCCTATCTTCGTTTTTTGCTCTTCAACTGTCTTGGCTGCACCTGCAAAGCCAGTCTTTGAACCATCGGCACTTTTTCGGGCAAGCCCGATAATACCCAAAATGTTTCTCATGGCAGAGTGGCCTGGTGAAATAATTTCGGGTTGGCCAAGGGCACTGTTGCCATCTTGGATGTGTCCGATACCGTCAGTAAGCAGGGCTTGTTTTGCCTCCAGGTCACTTACATACGTCGTAGCCTGCGTGGTCAGCTGGTCAAGTTCACCCGTCACTCCCTGTAGCGTAGTCATCAGCCGCTCAACGTCATCAATGGCAGCTCCGCCGCTGAAAGTACCTATATGTTCTGCGTATGTCTCGTGTGGATATGTCATTAATTTCCTCTCGTTAAATATTGTATGATCCAGTTCTTGATGCCGCCGAGCTGTTCCGAGGCCTTCAGCCCATCTGATTGCGCCTGCGCAGCTTGTTTCTGAACGGCCTCAAACGACCCTTTAGCATTTCCAAGCGTTGTAGCGTGTTGTCGCAGCACTTCGGGAGTCACTGGCATACCCCGAGCGAACATCTCAAAAATTTGGCGCATCTTTTCATGCTCCTGGGTAATTTCGCCAGGGATAGGAGGCGCCATATTTTGCTGGGCCGCAGCGGCCCATGCCGTGTAGGCTTCTTCTGCTTTGCTAAAGTTAAGGGCATAGTTAGCAAGTGTTTTTGTAAGCGTCTCCAGGTCATCGGCTGCTTTATTTAGCTTCGTCTTTACTTGCTCAAGTCCATTTGCGATGGCTGTGGCGGTTACGGGTTCAGCGTCGGCGATAGTTGTTTCAGGCAGCTTTAGGACGTTTTCGGCATCCGATAGTTCTTTTGTGGCAACATTTATTGTCTTGGTTT
>JGI24737J22298_10000082_pt1 | contig 27718 bp, 26 predicted proteins | sample KBSCornC3_FD_22298 | JGI IMG/M metagenome (IMG submission 22298) | reverse complement strand
AGAAGGAGCGACATAGATGGCACGTGCGAAAGTAAAAGACGATACTAAAAAGATTCTTGTCGTCGAAGACGAGAAGCCGCTACGCGAAGCTTTCTGTTACTTATTGGAAAGCGAAGGCTTTATTGTGATGCCAGCCGAAAACGGCCAGATTGGCCTGCAAAAACTCAAAGGGGGTTTCCGCCCGAACCTCATCCTGCTCGACATGATTATGCCCGTCATGGACGGCATGGCGTTTTTGCGACAGGCCAAGCTGGTGCGGGAACATCCGCGTACGCGTACGTTGATGCTGAGCAACTTATCCGATGCAATTACGTTTGATGAGGCCCATACGTTCGGGGTGACAAAATCGGTGTTAAAAGCCGACTTGTCCCCTGCCCAGTTGGCAGATGTAGTAAAAAAGATGTTGTCTGAAAGTGATTAATTTTGTAAAAAAGGTATATATATGAAGAAAATCCTCATAGTAGAAGACGAAAAAAGTTTAGTAGAGGCTTACCAGACCATTCTGGAAGCGCACGGTTATGCTGTTGTTGTTGCCTATAACGGCGAGGAAGCCTTGCATCTTATCAAGGGCGAAGCTGTCGACCTCATCCTGCTCGACATGAACATGCCTAAGATGAACGGCCTGGAAATGCTGCGCGAGCTTGAAGCCGCCGGCTTACAAAACCGCGTCGTGGTGTTTAGTAACCAGGATACCCAGGCAGATATCGACGAGGCGTTTCGTTTGGGCGCCAAGCGGTACTTGCTTAAATCTTGGGCAGCACCGCAAGACCTGGTTAAGGTTGTCGAAGAAGGGCTTGAGGCGTAGCTATTTATTTCTGTATGGAAATATAAGGAAGTTGCCTTTCACCTTTATACCAAAAAGGTGCGCGTTTACGCGCGTTGCAAAAACACCGGAGCCTATGGTCTCCGGTGTTTTCTTCGGCTGCACTTCGCTTGACACACCTTTTTAGCACAAAGGCTACGGCAACCCACTTAGATTGTTGAAGTGAGGCTTATGTACGATTCATGACTCATCAGGAAGTTAATCCTCTACTCGTAAACGTTTGTTATTTAATTTCACATGCTCTAAAGCTTTAGTTTTCGTCATTCCTCCATGCTCAAGCCAAAAAATATCAAGCTTGTCTATATAATCTGATAAGCTCTTCATACACTCATAAATAGTTTGCTCACCACCAAATTCTTCTCGTAGTTTTTCGCCTGAATAATGGGCAAATTTATTTCGTAAGGAGTTTAAGCTTTCTGCGGCGGTGGTGGGAAATCCAGAGTACAGCTTTTTCGTTATCCTCCTTTTTTGGTCGAAATCAAGATTTTTAAATATGTTCTCTGTTGCAACTAATCCAACGGTATCTTTGAAACAATAGATGCCAATGAGATACACTAACGCTTCCTCGTAAAATGAATGTATTTGGAAAACGTAATTACGTAGTTTCTTAAGTTCATCAGGTAAGTAGTCTCTTCCCATCTCGTTATAGGTATCAAATTTGTGCTGTAAGGAAGTAATTTTTTCTTGAATAGACATAGCTCTGTTATACCATGTAAAAACATTGTCAGTTAAGTCCGACTAGATTGGTGGCGTAGCCTGCTGTCCGCGGGGGTGTGTTCAGCGAAGTGCAGCCGAAGAAAAACCAGGAGACCTGAGGCTCCTGGTTTTTTGCAACGCGCGTAACGCGCACCCCCGCGGACAGCAGGCGTTAGCCGCATTCCATAATTCCATCTGACGGATTTTAAGCTTATCGGGCTATTGCAAGCTGACGATCAAGTTTTCGTCGTTGCGCAGTTGTAGCAGTTTGGACTTGTTGATCGTGTATGTTTGTTGCTTGTAATCGAGGACCTTTTCGCGGCGCAGCCGTGCGATTTCGGTGGCGATGGTTTCGCGGGTGACACCGAGCATGCCGGCGAGTGTTTGATGTGTAAGCCGCAGGTCGATACGGATATCGTCTTTACCGGCGGGCTGACCGAAGCGCATGGTCAGGTAGTGCAACAAGTGTACGAGCTTGTCGCGTGAGCGCGGCTGTTCGAGGGCGTTAATGTGCACGCTGGCGCCTACGTACAAGCGCATAAAACGTTGCAATAAGTAGTTGGCGAACTCAGGGCTTTCGCTCACCTTTTTGGCTAGTTCATCACGCGGGATGGCGTAAACGGTACAATCGGTAAAAGCTTCGTAAAAGTAGTATGCGACCGAAGCTTCGCCGAGGAACCAGGCCTCTGGCAAGATGTCATACTCCGAACTGAGCGAGACTAATTGTTCTTCGCCAAGGGGTGAAATATTGTACGTTTTAACCGTACCTGATTTGACGACGTACGCGTAGCGCGGTACTTCACCTTGGAATAGGAGGGTTTGACCCTTTTTAAATTTACGGAGTGAATAAGTGTTGAGCAGATCGCTTAGATGCGGCAATGGTGTATTCATGTATTATTCTTGGGTCTTTCTCAATCTAGGGCTACCTGTTGGTGCCTCTTTCTATTGTACTGTATAGAGGTCCAGCCGCAAATGCTAATGCTGTAACTTCTCTAGCAGTGCTTTGTTAAAGGCTGGAAGGTCGTCGGGCTTTCGACTGGTAATAAGATTGCCGTCTACGACGACTTCACTGTCCTGCCATTCGCCGCCAGCGTTACGGATATCGTCCTGGATGGTATGAAAGCTGGTTACTTTGCGACCGCGGATGACATTGCTCGATACCAGCAACCAGGGGCCGTGGCAGATCACTGCGGTTGGCTTGCCTTGCTCATCCATGATTTTGCGGACAAAGTCACGCGCTTTTTGGTCCATACGCAGTGCATCGGCATTGATGGCGCCACCGGGGATGACCAGGGCGTCGTAATTGTCAGGGTCAGCTTCGTCGAGGGTTTTATCGACAGCTACCAGCGTACCGGGCTCGACATGGTTAAGTCCTTGTATTTCTCCACTGTGCGGTGCTAGTACATCTACTTCCGCACCTGCTTCTTCGAGCGCATCCATAGGTGATGTCAGCTCTTTTTCTTCAAAGTAATCAGTCGCTACGATAGCGACTCGCTTGCCTGTAAGGTCTGTGCCCATACCTACCTCCCTTTACGGTTCCCCCAATATACTGTGAAATATGTATTTTAGACTGCCAAAAATCTTACATACAATATAAGCTATAATTGCTAGGGACCTAAAAAGGAGACCTGCTTGCACAAGTCTCCTTTTGCCACACGGCTGTAAGGTTAGCCGCCAAAGAAGTAGTTGATAATGACGGTAATAACATTGTTGTTACCATTCACTATGACTACAACGCCACCATTGTTTCCACCATAACCATTGCCTGGACCACCAGGGTTGTGGTTACCACCGCCATGGCCATGGCCATGACCGTGACCTGGGTTGTGGTGATGTCGGTGAGAGTTCCAGTAGCTTTCACAAGCACCGCGGTTCTTAAAGTGGAACGCACGATATTGTGAGCTACATGCTTGCTTGTTCGGCAAGTACATTGTCCGTGGACCGGTGTCCGCTGCTGCGACGCCAGCCGATCCCAGGACTGCTATTGAAGCTACACCGGCAAATGCAAGTGCGAGCTTTGCTTTGAGTGATCTGTGTTTCACTCGCAGCGATTGGGAAATATTCATAGGCCCTCCTTACTGACCTTACGCTAATATGCTCTTCGGAATGGGTGGTACCCACGGTGAAGATGGACTTTGCTTCGGACGGATCCTTAGCAAAGGATTGCGGGAGACGACGTGTGGCGGCGCACGACCCCCGTCATTAACCTTGTAAAATGTGTTGTTTGTTAGTTGTTGGCTCATGCCTTTGAAGTCTCCTTGTTTTGTCCATAGATCTCCCGGACAAGTGTTATGACACCGACGGTCAATAACAGGAATGCGTATACCGCGAAGGTGCTGATAAGTGGGTTATAAGGGTCTTTGACGTTCAATACGATAATACTCAACAGCGAAATACCGGCCAGGGTGATAGTGGTGCTGCTCGGAATACGGCGTACAAATGCCAATACGGCGTACACCAAAATAGCGATCTGTCCAAAAATCAGCGACTGTAGCAGCATCCCGCCGACAAACATGGTGGCAAAGGCAGCCGGGATACGCAGCTTGAGGGCGATTTTCCAGAGGCGTTGACGCTTCGAGCGCGAACGCTGCTTCAGTGCCGCTTCGGCTGTAGTTGGTGACGCAGTTGCTTCGGCCGCAGGCTTAGCTGCTGCTTTGAGCGGTTGGGTGGTGATTGGTTTAGGTTGGGCTACGGCGGTAGCGGTTCTTTGTGGCACTGGGCTGGCGGGTACTGGTTTAGCCAAGATTGGCTTGGGCGTGAGCTGAGCCGCTGGGATTATCGGCTGTTTTATCGGTGGCTTTGGTGTGATTGGCGTTTGCCGGGTAACCGGTGGTGTTTTAGCCGGTGCGGCAATGACGGGTGTTTGGTGCGTGACCGGATTAAGCGGTCGGCGCTGTACGGGGCCTGTCGTAGCTGGCCGGACAGGTTTTATGCCAGCTTTGGGCCGCGGGAAGTTATTGACGAGTCCTGGTAACGGCTGTTTCTTAACAGGTACGAATGGGTCTACAAGTGTCATGGTCTGGCCTCCTGAAATGCGATGTTGCGATACACGATAATCGTTTTGCTGCTGTATACCTTTTGCAAGCCGGTCGTATGGTTGAGATAGTCGTAGTTGTAATAATCGTCTTGAGGTGTCAAAAGCATGTATTTGATGTGCTGCCGGGCGAGGTCTTTAGCAAGGTGAGGGTTACGGTTGGCGTCGTGCAGTAAACGTCCGGTGGCTTGTTTGGCCGGCGACGTATTTGCCGCTCCGGCACCGTTATATTCGGGATCGTCGCTTACCAGCATGGGCTTATCAAAGAAGCTTGGCGCCGGATTGGCGATAATCCTGCCCGCGAAATCGTAGTACATATATAGGTGCCATGGCAAAAAGACGCTCTGGAAATTGCCCGTGTCCTTATTGAGCATTTGATTCACCGTGTACCATTCTCCGGGATAATGCCGAGGGGTTAACTGCCCTTTTGCTCCCCAAAGTAAAAGGGGGGTAAAGGCAAAAGGTACGCATAGCAACAGTAGAGCGACGGCATGGCCAAGCAGCCGCAGCCGACGCTGCGCAGATCTGATGCAAACTGGTACGCCAAGTCCCATGCCAACGCCGTAGCCAAGGGCAATGAGCGCTGCAAACTTTTGCGGTTCCCTAAACCCAGACAAGAAGCTGGCGTGAACCGCAAACGGCTGAAGCGCTCCACACGCCAATATAATGCCGGCAACGATACCGCCACCGAACAATGCCACCAGATATCGCTGCCGCCGATAAGCATGGACAAACCCGGCGATGACCACAACCCAGATAAACAAGCCGATAAGGCCCCATCCTTTTACCATGTTTTGCGGAAGTTCGTACAAATAACGTTCTTCTTGCCAGAAACCTTGCAAACGTATGACGTTGCCCACTTTTTCGATGACGTTCTGCCCGACCGTAGCAAATGCAACGCTGTCCTGTGAACTAAACTGAGCAATCTGATGGGCGGTGCTTCCCTTGCCAAGCATCAACGGTACTAACCAGTAACTGCTGGCGATGATGAAGATGATCAGCGTTACCGCCAAGGGTTTTAGCAATGACCTAGAGTAGGCTTTATCGGTTCGTTTGCGGATAAGGCTGAGCGTCAGGGCGATAACGCTGAGTATCACCATGTAACCAAGGCTGTGGATCGAAACGATGCATAGCAGACTTGCCCATAGCGCCGTACTAACGCCGCGGCGAATGGTTGGCGTTCGCAGCAGTAACAATAGGACGCGCGTAAAATAGGGCAAGAGCGCATAGCCCAAGAGCACGCCGTACTGGCCAGCCATCAGGCGGTCGTAGGTAAACGGATTAATAGCGTAGAAGATGCCGGCCGTGTAATACCCCAGGGTTTGTACTTTGCTCGTTTCGTTGGATTGGCCGAGGGTCCGCACCAAACGGTGCATGCCGATGCCGGCCAGCAAGAAGATACTAAAAAGCAGTATCTTCTGGATTATCTCGCTCGGTAAAAAGCTGTTTAGCACATGAAGCACCGTATAAAAGAGATAGCCGTTATTGATCGACTGCGGCATGCCGAGACGCGGCGTAAAGACCATATCCAGCGTGAGGATAAAACCCGGGCGAAGCATCGGCAACACCACACTCAGTGATACGAGTGTGTATACGGCGGTCATTACGGTATTGTCTCGGCGCCAGAAATGAGTGTGCGTCATGAGCGGTGTCCCTTGCCTCTTGGTTTAGTTGATCGACCATATAGTAGATACGCTATTACGCATATGGTTGCAGTGAAAGTAATAACACTTCCGAAGTAAAACCAGCGTTGTGAAGTGAACTCGGCAGTGAGTTCCAGGTCGTACGAACCGTCACTATTTTTGGTGCAGCCGGCAGGATTACCCTGGCATAATGTGGCCGGGTCAACGTACCAGCCATTTTGGTAATCGTTGAGCATAATATGGTCGGTGGTACTGACAGCGTTGGCTGGCGCCCAAGGCAGTAATTTAGTTATAGCCCCTTGGGATTTATCGTTGGTGAGAGCCAGGCGCCACAGCGGATTGAAACTCTCGCTTTGGCTGAGATAGAACGGTGTCGTCGCACCCTTAACGTGGATGGTCTCACGGGTGGCACCCCGTTTTTCGGCATTGATACTGCGCGGCCGGGCAAGTTTTTGCTTGCCGGTGTCGCTGACAATGTAATACTGACCAGGCGCGGTAGCGAGTTTAATCAACGCAAAATCACTGTAATGATTGATGAACGTGATGCTCCCGGAGTCGCTGCCGTAGGCATACACCGTAACCGACATGCTGGTGGCGCCCAGGGGTGCTTGCAGCTGCTTGGTAAAGGTCTTCCAGTCACCCTTTTGCTTGATGGGCAGACTGCCCTCGATACGGGTGTGGTTAACGTCGTTAAAGGTAACGGTGTAACTGGCGCGTGAGGCATTCGGGCTTTCGTAATCAAAGGTGAATAGATAACGGTTGCCCTGCTCTACCGGGATTCCCTGTTTGGTGGTACACGCAGCGTGCCGCTTTGCGCGTAACTCCAGTGCTTTGCCTTTGTTCTTGTGGTTCACGATGCTCATACCGATGATCGGGTTCGGATCGTAATCGTCGCAATCGGCCGGTTTCTTTTGCCAGCCACCTTCGTTGAACGAACCGTTTTGGATCAGGTTTTTGCCCTGGTTCGGATCTTTGTTTTGGTAACTTACCGTAAGCGGTTGGTTGGAAGGTAGTTCGGTCTGAGCGTACGCAGCCGGCTGTTTAGCGAGGTTGGTCAGTGTTGCCATAGGTACGGCCTGTACGTTGTCGTAACTGGTTACGGCATGGAACCTGAACCGGTAATCGGGGTATCCAAGGAGCTGCAACCGATACTGCGTGGCGCCCTTAGGAATCGGTACGACAGTCTGCTGCGTATGCCAGGTGCCATCGGTGGCGATATCCTTTTTAACGGTGGTATGGGCTGGGTCGTTGAAAGTAACCTTGTAGCCGGCTTTTTGTGCCCCGATTGCCTTATGGGAAAACGCAAGGAAAAGTGCAGCTCCAGATATGGGTATATCACCGGTTTGCGTACAGGCAGTGTGTTTGTCGGACTCTAATTGGAGCGACTGCTTACCTTCGGCCGGATCGTCCTGGCTGAGGCTCATATCAATAAGGCCTTTGTCATCGTAGGCATTACAATCGTCGACTTTTTGCTGCCACATACCGTTTTCAAAGGATCCGTCGGGTATGGCGTTTGGACCGGTTGCCGCGTACAGCATAACGGGGCCGTTTGGCACGCCAAGCGAGGCGCTGCTCTTTTTAGTGCCATCAAAGGTCAGCGTGCTGCCGCCTACCGTAAGGGCATAGAGGCCGCCTGGAACAATCTTTTGAGTGGCTGCCACGGTTTCAGGTGCATTAGTAAAGCCGGTATTCTGACCGTTTACCTGCAGGTTATTACGCGGCTTCTTATAAAAGGTGATCGTGTTGTTCTGGATCGTATAACGCATTTCCTGATTGGCGTTGTCGATGTATACCACCGGTCGTTGCATCGCCGGCAACCGCTTATTGACGGCTGTTGTCGTCATCGCCGATGATGTCACGTCGCGGAATGGATCGGTTATGCTGGTTGCCGGATACGTCGTCTTGCGCTTGCCTGCTTTGGTTTGGTCGGCAAACATAAAGTCCTGCCGCAGCGTTTTGGTCGCAAAGCTGTATAGTGCGTTCGTATCTTCTGCCCCCGATAAATCGTAATTTTGAAGATTGCTGGCCGCGCTTACATGGGGGCGGTAGTCGGTGTTTTCGTACACGGCAAGTTCTTTCGTGCCCACATTGACGCGTTTTAAGTAGCTGGTGTTGTCGAGCACATCAAGGTAATACTGACGGTCATCGCCGTAATTATGTAAAAAGTCATCCTCGTTGGCCGTGTCGCGGAGAGGTACGACCACGTACTTAACGCTGCTTTGGTCCAAGAACGTGTCGGATGAAGGTTGCTGGAAAATATTCGTCGCCTTATCACGCATCGTGGCGTTGCCGGCCAGGTTATTCTCGCTGAGCTGGGTAAGCCATTCGCCCTGGTTTATGCTGGTGGCGTTCAGCGATGGGTGCTGGCTGTTTTGCAGCGCCCAGCGTGAGACGGTCGGCATCCACATCGTACGGAAATAGCCCGGTTGTTTGCGTACGAAATCATTCCAGGCAACGTAGTCGGCGGGCATATGGCGCGGGACGTACAGCGTGCGCAGTTCGCCGGTTAACAGCGGTTTCATGTTGACCGCGAATAACAGCAAGACCGCAACCGAAAGACAGATATATGCAACGTTGGAAAGCGACACGGAGCGAACCCGTTTTGTGAGGTGGGTTTGTAGCCAAACGCGGATAGTTCCCAAGCCGTATGGAATCAACACGGCGTACGATAGGCTAATTAATAAGTAAAACTTTGATGATTCCCGGAAAGCGGCAAAGCCCGGAATGTGCGCAAAAATCCACGGATAAGCGCTGGCCAGCGGTTCGTTGACCTGTTTGACGAGGAACAAACCAAGAATAGCCAACAGCGCCCAAAAACCGACTTCCCGGCTGATGCGCTGCCGTTTAAAGAACAGACCGCCAAAAGCAACCACAGGTATCAGCCAGGCATATAATGGAATGCCCTGCACGATAAACGTCGCCGGACGCGCATTTGTCCAAAACGGATGGCGCAGCGTCAGGCCGTTTTGAATATCACTAAAGCTAACAAATAACCCCTGCCCTAATAAGTTCGAGAATGTCACGCCGCTTCGGGAGCCGATGACGTATGGAATGATCCAAAACGCCTGCAGCGCAAACAATATGACGCCAAGTTTAATGATCGGCGCTATGCGCTCCATAAGATAGGCTTTTTTGTCGGTGTCGGTCAGCCACATGAATAAGAAATATGCCGCGGCAATGCCAATGACGAGCAACGCGATACGCATCTCGTAGAGTGCCATAACGGTAAAAGATATACCGGTAGCCAACAGCCAGCGGGTGCTTTTTGGATTGCGCAGCAGCTGTCTAAAGAAGAACAGCGTCAGCGGTGTCAGCGCATCGGCGACGGCAATGGTAAGCGCTCCGGCATAGTTAAAGAGCATGGCCGTGTTAAACGCGAAGACGATGGTGCCGACAAATGCCAACCATTCTTTAAAGTACTGGCGCAGGAACAAATAGGTGCCAAGAGTGCCGATAAACATGATTGGCAAAAAGAAAAACAGCTTTTCGTTGAAGGCAAAGTTCGATCCGATGGTGGTTAACAAACCTTCGAAAAAACGTATGCCGTAAAAACCCGGCGTAGCGCTAGTGCCGCCAAAGCCATCGGTCACCCATACTGGCGACAATGTGATGAAATCGCGGTATTTATCAAGGCTGAGGAACCACCAGTCGCCAGAGGTAAATACACGAGGGTCAAACAGCCAGTGGAAATGCGTAAAAATGCTCAAGAAGCCCAAGCCGATACACATCCGTCGGTCTTTCTTGGTGCCGTATGCGGCAAGCTTACTACGCAGACTGTATTTCATATTCCTCTTTGATTGCATCGATGGCCCGCCGGCTGTCGGCTATCTGGCCAGGTAAATTGGCTTTGATAAGGTTGCGGTAGTGGTCGGGATCCTTAAGCAGAATGTCGACTTTTTCTTTGAGTGTTTCGTATGTGACGTCGCGGATATCAATGGTCAGCGGCTCCAGGCCCAGTCCGCGCATGATACCTTTGGTCTTGTGTTCGTACTCGATGGCCACGACCGGTACGTGATTAATAAGCGCAAAAATATTGGAATGCATGCGGGTGCCGATAAAAATGTCCATGTTGCCGCAGAGACCGATGACTTCAAATGGATGCAGGTCGGCTTCGACGACGGTAAAGTACTCTTTGTGATGGGTGGCATCGCGGACGCGGCGTGCGATGACGCGGTCGTCATCGCCAAAGTTTTCGGCGATAACCTGCGGCACGTAAAAGACTTCGGCGTTACGCTCTTCGATGAGGTAATCGATCGTCTTGGCGACGGCGTTAATGTAGTCATTCAGCTGCTGCTCGGTCTTGAACCATTTGCGGACGGTCAGGCCGACGTGCAGGCGGTCAGGCCGCAGCTGTACGTGCTGTTCCGGGAATTGGCCGGTATTACCAAGCAGTAAAGCAGGATCGGCAGTCGGCACGATAGTCGATTCCGGATCGATGTCGTCTAAAAAGGCCAGGCTGACGTCTTCACGAGGTTCGATAATGTCTACCTCATTAAGAGCACGACGTAAGATACGATGCTGCCAGCCACCATGGACCGGCCCGATCGATTGTGAGTACAGGAATACCGGTTTGCCCAGCCGTTTTGCGGCCAAAAAGTTCAGGCAGGTTACGCTCAGCAACAAAACATCTTCCAGGCTGTTACTGGCCGTACGCAAGTAGCCGCCGCCGCAAGCGATAACGATGTCGGCGTTCTGGTTGTCACGGATAAACTGATGCAATCGCTTCGGAACGATAAACAGCGGCGCCTGGCCGAAAAGAGTGAATAGCAACAGATATAGACGCAATCCCAGCATGCCCGTACCCACTACCCACAGACGTTTGATCATCGGCTGGTCGCGCATCGAAGATAATAATGTCCATAACAGAGAGCTGGTAATCGGTGCGCCGTACTTCCCTGCATCATGTTTGATGTCGGCGGTTTGTACCAGCACATCTGCACTTGGAAACGCCCGCTCTACTTCACGCAGCAGCGAGATGACGATAGCGGCGTCACCTTTATTTTTGTAGCTATATACATTTGAAATAAGTACGCGCATGTTAATCCTTTTGGTTATGTATTATGCTGAAAAAATCGAGCAGCTGTTTATAAATGACGGTAGGTGTAAACTGGTCGGAAGGTTTACTGACGGGCACGCCGGCGGGTGTACGGTATACGGCCAAGGCATCGGATAATATCCGGATAAGTTCCGGGCGGTTGGCGGCGATATGACCGCCGCTGTAGGCGTTTAATATATCGCGCGGGCCGGGTATGTCGTAGGCAAACGACTGCAGCCCGAACGCCTGGGACTCGATCAACGTGTACGGATAGCCCTCCCACTTGCTGGTGCTCAGAAATACTTGGTGTTGCGCATAGATACTGGCGACATATTTTTGATCTGCGTGGCCAAAGTAGGTAACGTTTTCTTCGGTGGCTGCTAGGGCTTTAACGCTGCCGCGCATCTCGCCGTCGCCAAAGATACTCCAAGCGACAGGCACATTAGCCTTCTGGCACGCCCGGTTTACCGCCGGTATTAGGGCGGTAAGGTCATCAATGCCCTTTTGCTCACTCAGGCGTCCTAGCCATAAGATGCGTATGACATCGGTGTTTTCGGCAGGGATGTCATAGGTGTTTACAGTCGCATTTTTACGGAACTGCCCGATATCGAACGGATTGTAGATGCGCCGTACTTCCCTGCGCGGAAACAGCTGTTTAAACCGCAGTGCGTCAGCATCGTTCAGGGCATGGAAAGCTTTGACGCCACCAGCTAGAAACTTATAGATAAAACTACCGTACAAGAAGTTATGCAGTTTGCTGTGAAAGGACGTGGCTACCGGATAGTAAATAGGCGTGTGGCCGCCAAAAATAACGGGCGGCAAGGTCTTGTACTTAAGGCGGAAGCGCATCACGAAGCCTTCGATAAGCTCATTCTTGCTGTAAATAACGTCGTATTGCTGCAGCCGTGTACGCAGGCTGCCGATGGTCGGTTCTTTAAAGTACCGTGCTTTTCCCAAACGCTTTTTGATGTCGTCTAGATCTTCTTTATGGCTGAGTGACTTGTCGAGCTTTTTCATCCAAAAGACACTTAGGCCGCTGGTGATACGGTCGGTTACGTGGTCGTCCATGGTGATGACATCAATCTCTATATCAGGATATTCTGCCAGTTGTGCGGCGGTTTCGATAAGGTATTTCTCAAGGCCACCGCCATACTCCAGGATGGTTGTCATATACAGTGCGATTTTCATGCAACTTCCTTATTACGTTGACCCTGGTTGCGACGAGCTTGCAGCAAGCCAATGCCACCTGCGGCGTATTCGGCAGTTTTAAGCGTAAGCATACCGATGCCGACGATCGGGTTGCGCAGCAGCTTACCCGGGCGCGAGAAGAACAGTTTATAGCGCGCCAGTGGTCCGGATTTGTCGGTCAGCGCTGACTGGTCCGGATTTTCGGCAAAATAAGCTGCGGCGTGCTGTGCGTAGTAATAAATCTTGCTGACGGTGCGCGTAAAACGAGGGTGACCTTCGTTATGATAAATAAAGGCCTCGGCCCGTCCTATGGTAAAGCCCGCGGCACGCATCCGGTTGGTGAGGTCCCAATCCTCGCCGCCGGTCATTTGTTCGTTATAGCCGCCAACTTCCTGGTATGCAGCTTTATGGAAGAACCGGGCGGCTTCGATGCTATCCTGGCCGACATAATATGAGCGTTCCAGTTTTTTGCACTGGGCCCAGAAGCCTTTGCCGAATGACTCTTCGGGTATGATCAGTGCTGCCGCTTTGCTATGCAGATTTTGTACGCAGCTGCTGATAACCAGCGGGCTGAGCTCCATGTCGGAGTCGATAATACAGATGTACTGGCCTGATGCCTCCTGCACACCAAAATTGCGTTGTGCGGAGCGCTCGGGGCCTTTGTCGAAAACAAGCGGGGTGTAGCGCAGTGCGATGTCTTTGGTGTCGTCGGATGAATTATTGTCGATAACCAACAACTGGATATTGCTGTAATCCTGTTGACTGATTGATGTCAAACAGGCATCCAGCGTGTCGTGGTTGTTTTTAGTAGTCACAATAACTGAGACCAACGGCTGGTCGGCGACTGGTGTAATGTGTTGACGGTTCATGAAAGCCCCACAATCTGTTTAAAGTCCTGGTAGCTGCGATCAAACGTTATGTCCTTACTCCATTCCCAGCCAGCCTGACGAAGTGTTTTATAAACGGACTGGTTTTTAAGGATGGTTACGATACCTTCGGCTAAAGCTTCGGGGTTGGTATCGGTGATGATGCCGGTCACTTTGTGTTTGACGCTATCGCGGAGGCCGTCGACGTCGTAAGCTACGGCTGGCGTGCCCTGGCTGGCGGCTTCGGTGATGGTCAGGCCCCAGCCTTCTTCGACGGCTGTTTGCAGCGTGATATGGCTGCGCTGCATGACCTCTAATTTTTCTTCGTCGCTGATCCGGCCAAGATACGTTATGTCGCCAGCGTACGGGCTTTCGGCGGCGAACTGCAATACTTGTTTGCCGTAGGCGCTTTTGGCTCCGCCGCCAGCGATCTTAAGCTGTAAGTCGGGTATCTGTTTTTTAGCGATTTCAAACGCTTTGATATGGTCGATCGTCCGTTTCATGGCGCGCATCGCACCAAATGACAGAATAGTCGGCTGGCTATATTTTTGGATCCCATCGAGACTGGCAACGGGTTCGTTGGCCAGGCCTTCCGAAATGATACTGATACGCTCTGGCTTAAAACCATGTTCGGCAAGGACGTTGCGCGTGCTGTCCGATACGGTAATGACATCTGTTTTTGCCAGACTGGCCAGGCGCGATGCCCCAGGGGCGAGCAGCCAATAGCCGAGGTAGCTCAAAGGTTTGGGTACTTCATACAGCCAGTTTTTGCGTGCCAATTGATGATACAGCATATACTTTTTGGCCTTGTGCTCAAAGAATACGCTGAAATACGGCGCAGCGCCATTCACCTCTTCGATGAGTACGTCAAATTTATTACGCAGATGTTTACGGTAATATGCCAGCGCCTGCAGTGGGTGGAAATATCGGCTGGTGCCTACTCTAATAATGTGCAAGCCATCACGGTCTTCTGCTGCGGGTGCATCTTTATAGCCACACGTTAGCATGGTAACGTCGTGCCCTTCTTTGATCATACGTGTGATCAAGTGGTAAGCGACAACCTCTGCCCCACCGGCCTCCGGGTGCATATAGTCCTTCCAGGTGATCCAAAGTACTCTCATCCGATCGCAGTCTCCTTAACAAACTCTTTTGGTTCGGCAACTGGTTCATTGTCGAGAGTCGCGGTAAGTTCTTGCATTGCTTCCCGGCTCATCTCGCCAGCCTTGAGCTCGGCGGTTACGGCCTGTGATTCCAGGCGTGGGTTTTCACGCACGATGTACAGCGGACGGTTAATGACCTCGGCGTGGATATGTGCGATGTAGAGTGATATAAGTCCCAGGCAAGCCAGCATGACTCCGACCAAGAAAAGGATGAGCGTAGCCAGCATGGTTGTACCATTAATGCCCCAACCCAGCGGATCGCCCAGTAAAAAGCGTTCGACGACCAGGAATAAACCGAGCGGTATGCTGACGGTCAGAATAAATACACCCAAGTAGCCGGCAAGTTTGAGCGGCACTAAACTGTAGGCGGTAATACTGTTCATCGCCAGTTGGATGAGCTTACTAAAGCTATACGTTGGCTGGCCGAACTTGCGGGGAGCCTGCTCGAAGTACACGTACGTCCGTTTAAAACCGAGCCAGTCGATAAGACCGCGCGTAATACGGTTACGTTCGGTAAAACTGTCGAATACATCGATAACCTGACGGTCGAGTAACCGGTAATCGGTGGCATGCGGTGTAATTTTAGTGTTTCCGATGGTCCGCATGAGGCGGTAAAACCAGTGGGCACCCCAGCGGCGCAGTCGGCTCATATTACGAGCGGCAAATACACCGACGACGATTTCGGCATTTTCTTCGCGCCATTTCTCGATAAATTTACCCATAAGTTTTGGCGGCATTTGCATATCGGCGTCCATGATGATGGCGGCATCTCCCTTGGCTTCGTGTAAACCGGCCGACATGGCGGCTTCTTTACCAAAGTTCCTGGCTAATTGGATAAGCCGGACGCGCTTATCGCGGTTCGCGCATACCTTTACGACAGTGGCCGAGTTGTCGGCGCTACCGTCATCGACAAAAAGCATTTCAAAGCGATATGGTAGTTGGTCGATGTGTTTCTTTAGTTCTTTGTAGAGGTGCGGCAAATTCCGTTCTTCGTTATATACCGGCACAACGATGGATATAAGTGGTTGCGACATAGTATCCTCCTTTGTCCTTACGCTTGCTTATATTTCTTACTGGCAAGCCAGACGCCCATAAACAATAGCGTGGCCGTACTCCCGTACAGCAAACTGTTTATGACGGCTTGCAGTGTATCGTGGTTGAGTCCGAGCAATACGCACGTGACAACCACGCCGGCGATGGTTATTGGCATGATCATGTACCGCCGGAGTGCCATGTGGTACATGATGAAAAGGTTGAGGAGAGAAATAATGAATAGTGCCAGGCTGAGCCTCGGCAGTAAATCGACATACGGGAGATAGGTCGCCCCCATGAGCGTCCTAATTATGAATTCAGGAAGGATGGTAAACGTGACAAGGGTGCCGCCGCCAATGACGGCGAGCAGAACGAATGATTTAAGCAAGGTCTGCTGGTTCTCTTTGGCGGTTTGGCTGATCTTAATCGACGGCATCAGTACCTGGGCAATCGAAGCCGTCAAGAAGAAAATGATGCGCGCAATGGTAGAAATGCCGGCGTACAAACCGGCGGTATGGGCATCAAAAAAGTGTTTGATCGCCACGGCGTCAATACTGTACAGCCCTGTTATAGTCAGTGATCCGACGAGTACCAGCATGGCGTATTTCAGTTCGGGTAAAACAAAACGGATGTCCGGTTTTTTGAATACATTTTTGAACGCTTCGCTAAAACCGTAGCGCTTAGCATTCCAGGCCGCATACAAAAATGCCAAAAACTGGGCGGCCACTAAACCGACGATCGCGCCGGTAGTGCTCCAGCCGAATAATACGAACAAAATAGATAGTATCAAGTCGCCACCGGCTGCCAGGATGCCAGCCAGCGAAACAAGCCCGAAGTAGCGCTTGCCGCGCAGAAACGCATTACGAAATGTAAGCGGGACGGTAACGGCCACGGCCAGCGCCAGTGCGATAAATGGCAGTGACGAATCAAAATGGAAGAACCGCTGCAAGAGTGGTGCAGCTACGCCCGTGATAATAAGCAGCGCCCCGCTGATCAGCACCGCCAGTTTTTCGAGCTCCAGGATCATGCGGTCACGGGTGCGGTCGTCCTTGTAATTAGCCACGATATTCACCGTGAGCAAGCCGAGCACGCTCAAAAAGATATTTATCTGTGCGAATAGCGAAAATAATGTTTGGACTTCACCAAAGCTGCTTGGTGGCAGCATGCGCCCCAACACCGGATAGTACAAATAATTGAGGAAACCCATAACCAGGGCGCCAACGAAAAATATGGCGTTGTGGCGCAAAAAATGGCTGCTACGTAGAGCGGTCATAAGCTGCAGCCGCCGTGCGGTAGCGCGTTTTGGCGGCATTTGCTGCTGCACCATCTCTCCCTCCTCCATACTAGGCATCCCTTCTCATATATAGTGTTATGAATTTATGCGGCGTGGCCTGCGGCCATCGGCATCCAATATTCGTTAGGTATCCAGTCCATGTGATCTTTCACGGAGCTAACCATACTTTGGTGAAGGTTGATCATCTGGTCTTCGCTTATTCCGTCGTTGTAGCCCATGGCGGGTGCCATGTAGGCGAGCGGCGCTTCGATCGTTACATCACCCATCCAGTTTGCTTCTCGCAGTAATGCGATTGTGGTTCTCAGGTCTTCGCCATGTCGCCCTTGCGGCAGTTCACTACCAGTAGCCAGCGCACGGCCTTCTTCGTAGGATAACGCGACTCGTTCCCGATCGACTTTGGCAAAATCGCCTCTGAATACTCCGAAATGCGCTGCGCCGACGAGCGGACTATCATTATCGAACCGTTGTGCAAGGAATGCTCTCAGGTATTGTTCTTGGTCTAGTGCCGGGCCTTCGGTAGTTTTGCCCTGTCGGGTCAAGTGGAAATTATCTGCGATGACTTCCAGGTTCCGCTCGAGAAATTCCGCTGTGTAACCAGCAGGAGAATCAATCGCCCAGGAAGCAGCTATCTCTTTAGTGGGCTGTGCACCGGCGTGCGAATGACGCGCGGCAGTAGCACGGTCCACATCTCTTCGTCCATGGATGTCAGGGTATATGACGTTGCGCATGCCGGGCCTGATGCCTACGGCGCGTTCCTGCCACTTGTCCATAACGTCCAGCGAGGTGTTGCCGTCTAAAAATATCGCCTTGGTCTTGTAGTGGGCGAGCCTACTGTCTTGGGTTTCGGCCAGGGGTCGTATCGCATCGCCCGGGTCAGCCGGTATCGGTTCCCCTACGCCGCGCCAGCCTTGGTGTTTAGCGAACACTTCGCGTATCAATCTGACGCCGGCTGGCGTACGAAGTGCCAGCTGACCGATATGGGGCGCACGCAAGGCGTGTAGTTCAATACCACCGTACCCGCATTTTTGGGCGGTCTGTCGTAAATGATCTGCACCGTAGAGTACGGCAGAAGGACTCTTGCGAAGCAGGACCTTAGAGGGAGATGTCGTCGTAAAGTTTACGTTGGGCGTAAGTAATCTTGGCATCGCAGTCGTTGGTCCTTTCAGCCAGTACATTAGCGGGTCGCCGCTACCTATGGGTAACGTCTAACACAACCTAACGCATAACCTGGAGATAAACTGCGAAGTTTTTCACAAGGTGTTAACATTCGGCTAAGGTGTTGGTCATCAGAGAAGCGAGCAATACATATTAGTTATATTTACAACACGCTACATCTACCCGATGTTGCATAAAATACGCCAATAATGCAATCAGGTTTTTGCGGATACCTAACACTATTAATAGGTGTGCTACTAACAGCTATCTTCTGAGTAGTTCCGGACGATAACTACCCCAAAGCCATGTAAGGCCTGTCGTCCCGTTTCTTGCATGTGGCCAGGGGCATATCTATGGTCAGATGCTCTGTTTACACGCCCTTCTATGCTGTCACCGCCCTGTTGTGCCAAGTTAGATAGTCCGGTAAATGGGCCGGTGGCAAGGTTTCGTTTGTCAGGGCTTTTATGAATCATTGACGTGGTGATGACCGGCATCCAATCGGTGGTCGGCAGCGTCGACAAGACGTTGGCGTATTGGGCGCTGTCGCTGAAGCCATCGCCTGCCGCCCAAGCATACGGAATAACATTACTCAAGTTCATGAGGGTAATGGTAGCGTCGTGGCCGCGGAGCGCTCTGCCAAGAGCTGCCATGTCTTCATAACTAGTTATGTCGGCTTTCCATGGAATAATTGCTTTTTCCTGCGCAGCTTTTTGGGCTGCCAAATAGTGGTCCTGACCCGCATCGCTTAACGGGTGCGTGCGGCCTTGCAACTCCGTATGCCGCACTTGTGCATCCAACATCCGCCGGTAAAAATTGGTGAAAGCGCGGGCGCTTCGTCTGCGAGTGAATATAGTGGTTCGGTATTATGTGCTGTCATCAGTATGAGGGGTTACCATTTATCGGGCCGGTCCTACCGCTGCCTCCCCGTGTGGCTAGATCGTCAAGACCCATAAAAGGCCCTGTAAAGTCAAGCATATGGGCGGTGGCGGCAGAATCGGTGTTATGGGAGTAATTCGAAGTTGTCAGAATGGGCATGTCGGGTGTAGTTGGTAATGCGCGGAGTACTTCGGCATATCGGCGTGATTGTAGGTAGCTATGCCCAAGATGAGGGCGTTCCGCACAGTACGGTATGACGTTTGTTAAATTGAGGAGCGTCACTGTCCCGTCGTGCTCGCGGAGCGTCTCCCCCAAGTAGTTCATATCGTCAGGACCGGCAATATCGGCTGGCCAGGAAACGATTGTCTTCTCGCGCGCTTTTTCTTGCGCGTTACCATACGCAATTTTATCTTGGATGGTGTTACCAAAAGGATGCGCCTTATCGCAATCACGAAAATGGCGCATTTGCCGCGCCAGATGGTCGCTGAAAATATAAGCACCGGAATCACTGGCGAAACTGCCAAGCATACGCAGCATCCAAGAGGCTGCATCTGGTTCTTCGCGGAGGGCTTGCGCATAGCGGTCCATATATAGGCTGGTACTGTGGTTTTTGTCTATCAATACTATGGTTTGTTCAGGAATAAGCTGTATATTTGCCGCCAGAGCGCTTTCACCAACCAATATGGCGACCGGATTTTCAACAGCTTGGTAGGTTTCGGTGTCCTTCCTGTTCAAGGCATCAATGAAACTGGTGCGCATATTATCATTAGAGAACGGAAAAGTTGCCTCTTGTCCTTCATTATGAATAGGAGGCGCAGCAGCACTAAGTTCGGCGATAGGAAGTGACACGATGTGATTATTATAACATCAAAACTCGTAAAATACAATCATTTTTCGAGGGAGCTTAGCGCTTATCGTTGCGTATCTGTTGCACCTCTGGTATACCAGATGCATCCATGGAAACAGTATTTAATCCGAAGCGGATGACCCGTATGATGCCCCCGGGGCTTATCGCCGAAGAACTTGATCCGGGCGCGCTCGCCCAGCAGTACACCTATTATAACGCTACAAGTACACCCCGAAACGACGTGCTCCTTGCTTGGAATCTATTGGAAACGGGCTTACAAAGTCCGGTTACTAAAGGCCATCGTATTGAAGAGGCTTTCGATCGAATGCTGCTAGCTAAGAGCGAGCAGTCTCTGCCTTTGCCTGAGGAGTATAAATTACGCCTGGCGATGGCAGGCCGGCGTGCTTTTTTCGAGCGTGCGGATGGCTTTGCACCTGACGCCTCTCTTTTCGACCATACCTACGGTGAAATTGGCCGGGTGTTACAATACGTTACACATTTGAACCTTCACCCTACCCAGGAAAAAGGTTGGCTCTGTGAACTTATTGCTGCAGAGGGCATACTTCGTGCAGGCAAGCATTTTCTGCATATAAGCTCTCCCCGCGAGGAAGAAAGCCATGACAAAGGCCGCAACCACGATTTTTATACGTTGGGACATTATGATGACTATCTAAAACTTGGCTGTAGCGTTAAATCAGAACACGCACCCAAAGCAGCAGTTAGCCCGACTATTACCATGCGGATGGGGCGCATCGTTGATAGTGTACTAGCCACCGATTGGCAAATCAGAGAGCACTTGGATCAATTCCCTACCGAGGAAGCACAAGCGCTTGCATCGTACCGCCATATTGCCGACTTGTTCTTAAAAGACCAAGGCAACGAGCGGTTAAGGCCATCAGAAGAGCATGTGCTTGACCACCTTGGTAGTGCACTTAACGCGCGCATAGGCCGGTATCTTGAGCCTGTTCCTCAAACACGGGTGCCGTTCTATTTTGACGGACCAGGAGATATATAGCTATGGCGCATGAAGGCACCCCTGCGCCCGAGATAATAGGCATCCCCGGTGCCGAAAATGTCTACCGGCTGGCCGAAGACCTCGACCCGGCCGTTTTATACGAACGCCGCGAGCAGCTACAGGATCGGAAAGATACTTTTACTAACCAATATGATGCTGCTTGGACGGACATTGAACTTGCGATTAATGATCCAGACCGTCATAGAGGGTTAATTGATGGCGCTTTTGAAAAAATGGACGCGATAGCGTTCGATTCTGATTGTCGTGATGAACCTCTGCCAAAGGTACTGCTTACTCGTCTTGGGGAATCAGCTATAAGAGCTCGAGTAGATCGAGGGCCAATAGATCCTCGAAGTATACCAGATGCGTATGGTCAGGTATGTAACGACGCACGTAAGATTCTAGAGACTGACATCGATCCGAACAGAAAAACAGGAATGCTTGGTGAGTTTCTTGTAATGGCGGGGTTACTCCGTAGTAGAAAAGTTATGCCTTACTTTGCTTCTCCCCGAGAAGAAACGAGTGTCTTTCCGCGGGCAAACCACGACCTATATATACGGGATCCTAAAGGTTTATATGGCAAAAGGGCCTTCTCGGTCAGGATGACAGATAATCAAACAAATAGCAGAAAACCTGCTAAACCCATCACATCAATATATGTAGGCCCTTTAGTGCATGAAGTTATGCGGCTAACCAAAAGCGGCAAAAGCCTAGCCGACTACCATGGGGTAGACACAATTGAATACCGCAAAGAAGTACAGAAGAGGCTTATCCGATATATGTATTCTGAACATCAAGCTGGTAGTAATCCTCATCCCTTGTATCGAGCAACTATGGATAGATTTAGTGATTCATTGTTACGGAAAGTTGGTATAACAAAAAATGATGTGTTCCTGTAGGGTAGTTGTGCGCCAGCGTAACTACTGTAGAATGGTCATATGAAGATTGTTACCGCCGGTAAGGCATTTACGGATATTGACGCGTATGGCGGCTGCATTGCCTACGCCGAATTACTGCAAAAACAAGGTATTGACGCCAAAGCAGTCAGTACTGCACCCCTTAACGAAAGTATTACTAAAACGGTACGTTCGTGGGATGCGCCACTCGATACCACCTATACGCCATCTGATGATGACACCTTTACGCTTGTCGACGTATCGGAAGCCAAGCATTTCGAAAGCTTCGTTGATCTTGACCGCATCGATATGGTTATCGACCACCATCCGGGCTTTGAAGCATTTTGGCGAGAGCGTATCGGCGATAACGCACACATCGAAGCTGTCGGCGCAGCCTGCACCCAGGTGTACGAGCTATGGCAGCAAGCCGGTCTGCTTGACCGCATGAGTGCGGTGAGCGCCAAGCTGCTGGTGTGTGGCATCCTGGATAACACACTAAACTTTGGCGCCGCAATTACAACCGATCGTGACAAGGCAGCATATGGAGACCTTATGAAACGGTCTGGTCTGCCGGAAGATTGGCCGGCCACGTACTTTTCCGAGTGCCAGGAACAGGTATTGACCGACTTACTCGCTGCAGCCAAAAATGATACAAAAACACTGGAATTCCGCACGTTTAGCGTGCCGATGCGCGTCGGTCAAGTGGTAGTGTGGGATGCCGGATCGGTGCTTGACGCCAAAACGACGCTCGAACAAGTTGTCGGCGGCACCGAACCGTACTGGTTCGTAAATATCGTTTCTATCGCTGAAGGCAAAAGTTATTTGTATGCTACAAGCGGCGCGGTAAAAGTGTGGCTCGCCGAATTATTGGATGTTAGCTTTGATGGTGACCTGGCGGCTGCTTCCCGTATGTGGTTACGCAAAGAAATACTGAGCGAAGATTTACAGACAGTCGAACTGTAGTTATATTTCCCTTTTTATTATGGCGGCCATCGCGCCAAAGACGCGGTTGATCGTAGCTTCGTCGAGAGTATGCATGCCTTCTTGGGTGGTGCTGCCTGCCTTTACTTTTCTGATGGCGGCTCTGATAGGTCCGTAGTTGATCGGGCCATCCAAGGTGTTACCGCCCCGGGCGGCGAGGTCGCTCAGGCCGAAAAATGGTCCGGTGGCTTCCAGCACGTTGGTAGCGGGCTCAAAAAAGTGTGAAGTAGTAAGAATGGGCATATTGGCGGTTGTTGGTAATGCGCCGAGAATATTTGCAAAATCAGCGCTGTCCGTAAAAGGGCTCGAAGGATTATTTTTGACGGTGTACGGAATAACATTCGTGAGGTTAAGCATGGTGATGGTTGCATCGCGTGCCCGCAATTCCTCGCCCAGGTGAGCGATGTCGTCCTCCTGCGTTATATCGGCGCGCCATGGGATGATAGCTTTGGATTTGGCGGCTTTTCGGGCCTGGCTATATGCCTTCTGGGTCGCTTCAGGCGTCTTTGAAAGTTTATCAAGTGGGTGAGTGCACCCCCACTCGATGTGCCGCTCAATCTGTTCACCTAACTCGCCACGGTACCTGTAACGGACAAGGGAATCCGGATGGGAATCGACCATTCGTTCGTTCCAGCCCTTGCACGTGCGTTCTTTACGAAGGGCCCGCACATACTTGCCCATATGTTTAACCATTGCAGGGCTGGCGTCTACCACCAGGATTGTCGGTTCGGCGATCAAGTGGATCGATGCCGCCAGTGCACTCTCACCTATCACCATTGCGACGGGGTTAGCTACCGCCTGGTACTCGGGTGTTTGTACTCTTGTTTGTGCTTTAGTAAAGCCCGGGAGCCAATCGTCATTTGAGAACGGATACGTTACGTCAGGTGCATACCCTACGGGTAGGTCGGGTGCTGCGTCTAGAAGGTCATACAGGGGTTGCTGATCTGCAGCTGATCTGCGCATTGGTTTACCCTATTATTATGACGCTGCCAGGTATCACGCCCTCAGGCCAGCCGTTATCTTCAGGTGTTGCGACGCGTCCTGTAAGGCTATCGCCACCATTCATGGCCAAGTCATCAAGCCCGAAAAATGGTCCGGTGGGTGCACCAAGAAATCCCCTGGCCTCTCTAGATGTGGTCAGGATGGGCATCTCGGACGTTGTGGGCAGATTATCCAGTACCTGGGCATACTGGGCGCTATCGGTAAAACCTTCGCCACTTATCGCAGTGAATGGTATGACGTTGCTCAAATTAAGGAGCGTAACCTTTGCCTCATTTGCACGTAATGTACCGCCAAGGACGGCCATATCTTTTCCACTTGTGATATCGGCACACCACGGGATGATAGCTTTTTCTTTGGCTGCGTTATGGTTTTTGAGGTAGCGATTCCCTCCTTCGGGGTTGAGCGCATGGACATTTCCTGTAAAAACCATGCTGTGTATCAGTTGTTGGTTTAAGTCCTCAATGGCCCTAGCGGTTGTTTCAGCGCTGAGCTTCCCTTGGCTACAAAAAGACTGGTACCAACTCATTGGATCAGGTGCCTGACGGAGGGTGTCTATGTAGGTGCCCAAATATTGGCACATGCCCATGCGGTTATCCACTAATATGATCGTTTCTTCGGGTATGTATTGAATATTATTGGCCAGCGCGCTTTCCCCAATAAGAATGGCAACGCGGTTGGTAGCTTCGGCGTATTCTGGCGTACGCGTACGTTCAAGGGCGGTCTGAAAAGAAGATTCCAGATCGTCATTGGAAAAAGGAAATGCTATCTCGTGATCACGAAAGATAGGTGATAACGGCGGTGCCTGTTCGGCTAGTTCATGGAGTGGACGTGACATTCATATATAAAAACATTTAATTCAAGCATTTACAATAGTCTGCGGCGGTTTGTTTTATCCTGGCGTACGAGTTGGTACAATAAGCCCATGAATCGTGAGTCCACTTCCAGCAAAGTTATCGCCAGCATGGTACTTTTGTATTTTGTCGTACGGGCTATCGCCGAATTCTTCTTGATCAGCCCCGGTAAACCCGAAGCGTATCGTAATGATTGGGGCGGTCCGACATATATTGGTGTTATTGCCGTCCACTGTATACCGGGAATCATTGCCGGATATATCCTGTGGCGGTTGTGGTTCCGCCGCTCTGAGTAGTCGTGTCGTAAAGTAAATGTACTCCACTCACGGACCGTGACCGCCCAGTGCAGTCCCAACGGGACATGACGTGGTCTGTAGCCGAAGTGCAGTTACCCTTTGCTTGAGCCCTATTTACAAGGCGTAACAATGATTGCAGAATAACCCTATATTGTGATACCATAGCGTCTTCTAGGAGACAGTATGGTACAGATAGCAGAAGCACCCATTTTAGAACATTACGTGACAGAACCGCCGCGCGAAGATGCCGCCGGCACCTGGCTTGCGCGGCTCACGCTGCAGGAGGCCACACCCATACGTACCATTTTGACTCAGCTTAATGATTATGTAGAGAGGAAAAAAGATCCGGATGCGCTGCTTACCGGGTATATTTTAGGCGACGGAGACCTGCACCAGGGGACGACCATTGTCTTTGGGCGCGATCCCTATCCGGTTAACCCCGATGACCCCACTGACACGTATCGCACCTTAAGCGGTAAGGAATACAACCATTTCATCGAGCCATTTGCTGGAAAATATGCAACCAAGGGTTGGCTCCCCCAGGTTCAGGCTGGCTGGTTCCACGGTATTATCGGGCGGCGGCCGGGGTACGGTAACTTCGTGCCGTATAGCGTAGAAGAAGCTGCCAGTATCGTGCCCAATCTGGGCTCCGTCTCGTTGCTCCCCTGTCATTTCTTTTCGACGCGCTACCATGATCCAAACCTGCGGTGGGATGAACCGGCGCTCGTTACCTTTGGCAAGTTAAAAGACATACGCGTTGTCGATGCCTTGGCACAAGGCATGAAACAAAAGCGCTTCCCTTTGTACACCGCATCTCAAACATATGCATATAAGGCAATCGCTGACAGTCCGGATAGGCCGGCAACGCGCACCAGGTAACGATTATGCTTCAGCTTGAAAACTTTGAAACCAAAGCACTCTTTACTGACCTGAACGGTACCGCATTGCAAATTAACAGAGAGATACCTACCGAAACCGTAAGTCGCGCTTCCTGCGAGCTACAAGAAGAAGGACACCTTGTGGTGCCGGTGACCAGCAATTCTGACGTGACGCTCGGTGCGGTGCCTGCGCTGATGGGCTTTTCCAGCCTCGGGGTACTGGACGGCGGTGCAACAATTTATGATTTTGCCCGCGGCTGTCCTGACGAAGAACTGTCGCATAAGCTGCCAACCGAAACAGTCTTTGACATTGTGCAGGGTATCAGGCACTACATCACCCAAATTTTCTATACAGCGGAATCTAAAATGCGAACTCCCGAAACGGTTAATCTTGATGAGATTATCGCGCCATCACCTTCGGTGTTTTTGGAGCATCCTTTAGCGAGCATGGTACCCATTTTGCGAACCCTGGCTACCATAGAAGACATCGATCTCATCCCCAATACATCTGAGTTAGGGCCGAAATTCAGCTGTCTGCAAATCGTCGCCCGTGGTGTCTCCAAAGGTTCTGGCGTACGGGCAGTAATGAACAACGAACGCTTCCGTGATATACCGGCCGCGAACCAGGCCTGTCTGTGCGACAGTAGAAATGATAAGGATATGGTAAACGCCATGCCACCGGGCGCTAGTCGTTTCGTGGTTGCCAATGGTGATCCGGAGCTTAAACTGGTGCGCGGCGTGACGGTCGTGCCATCGGTGGGCGGCGGGCCCTCAGAAATAGACCCGCTTGGCCGCGAAGGCTTTGTCTATGTAGCCGACCGCTTTATGCGCGGCCGGCAATAATCTTGGACAGCAGTAATCTCGGTCTACAATAATCACGTCCGATAGTAATAAATGTAAATTTATTCATGACGCAAGCGGCCTCATAATGCTATGCTGGCCGGATGTATATCGTTCGTTTACTGCTCTTTGTTGTTATTGGTTTTGTACTTGCCGAAGTGTTCCATATCCGCGGGCTTGAACATCAGGAATGGTATAGCCTGCTCACGGCAGCACTGCTGGCGATCGGTTTGTACGCAAGCACCTATGGTATTGTGCTGCGGGATGCCCGTCAGCACTTACGTATCATCCTGACTGCAGTAACGTTTGGCGTGCTCCTAAAGGCATTATTAATCGGTAGTGTCCTGGCTGTTGTATTCCACGATCCATTTTTCTTTGTACTCGGGGTGATCGTCGCACAGATAGATCCGCTATCTGTCGCCGGTCTTATGGGTGGCGACCGGATGTCATCCAGGGCTAAGGCCATTTTGGCTTCTTGGGCGTCATTCGATGATCCGATAACGGTATTGTTGTCATTATACGTGCCGACAATTGTCGCGCAGCTGAGCGCTACGGATATACGCCCACTGGAAGGCGTCGGCAGCGGCGGTGGCCTCAATGGTTATTTGATCAACCTTGGTATTAACCTGGCGGTTGTAGCGGTGATATTTATCGTCTGGAGACTATCGCATAAGCATCTGGCAAAAAAACAGGTGTTTGGCGTATCGGCCGTCGTTTTGGGATTATTTTTGCTGGCCACCACTACTTTGGTGGTAAGCGTCGTGTACTTCCTGATGCTTACCGTAGCGCTGAGCGGCTTATTTTTACGGCCGCCTATTGCCAAATACCTGGACGCAGCGGTGACGACTTCCTTGTTGACTGCAACGCTGTTGCTCGGGCTTTTGCTCGTAGACGGCGTCGCCCCCATTAAAGGAATCGCTCTCGGTATGGCGGCTTATGGATCACAAATGATCGTTGCTTTCCTGATCACACGACGGCTCTCCCGACAGGACCGCTGGCATCTTGCACTGGCACAGCAGAATGGCATCACGGCGATTATCCTCGGCCTGTTGTTTGAGACAGTCCACCCCGGGACAATCGCCGTTGTCGGTCCTGCCTTAATTACGATCAACGTATTGCACGCGGCAGCCAATAAGCTGCTCGATTACCGTTTTTCGACAGAACGTACGACACCCTGATACCTATATCATGCGGCTATGGCCCGTCGCATGCCCTCGATGCCCAAGTCCCATAGTTCTTGCGGCTGCTGGGCATGTCGCCCGGCCGTATCTGGGCTTCGCAGGTCAGCCTCAAGCTGGTCGATGCTATAT
>JGI24737J22298_10000081_pt1 | contig 27733 bp, 29 predicted proteins | sample KBSCornC3_FD_22298 | JGI IMG/M metagenome (IMG submission 22298) | reverse complement strand
AATAATTGTATGTCTTCATACCCCCAAACCCCCTAAAGGGGCGTTATGTCCTAAAGTAAACTATTCAATTTATTATATAACCACACTCGCTCCCCCTTCAGGGGGCCGGGGGGCTTATAAAATGATCTTCTCAATAGGCATTACCACAATGCCTTGCGCGCCGGCCTGTTTAAGCTGACTGATGCGGTCCCAAAAATCGCGTTCGGGAATTACAGTGTGTACTGCTACCCAGCCTTCTTCGGCCAATGGTACTACCGACGGGCTTTTTACGCCCGGCAATAAAGCAATAACGGCATCGAGGTTTTTTTTCTCAACGTTAAGTACCACGTATTTAGTTTCTTTGGCGCGTAAAACTGATTGAATACGCTGGATCAGTTCCTGTACAAGGTCGCTTTCGGCAATGGCCTTGCTGCCTATCAGTACCGCCTCAGATGACATTACATCGGCAAAAGGTTTCAGTCCGTTGCTTTTAAGGGTACCGCCTGTTGATACCAAATCGCAAATGGCGTCGCTAAGACCTAAGCCCGGTGATATTTCAACCGAACCGGAAATGGTGCGGATATCTGAAGTAATATTTTGTTGTTTTAAAAACTTGCCTAAAATGGCAGGGTAGGTGGTAGCAATTGCTTTACCGTGTAAATCGGCCAGTGAGTTGATATCGCTGTTGTTTGGAACGGCAATTTTGAGCGAGCATTTACCAAAACCAAGGCGTTGCAGATAGCTTACCTCAACTTCGGTTTCCTGGATCACATTTTCACCAACAATGCCTAAATCGGCAATACCGTCCTGCACATATTCAGGAATATCATCATCGCGAAGAAAAAGGATCTCTAAAGGGAAATTGGATACCGGAGAGATAAGCGAGCTTTTGTAATTTTCAAAGTTTAAGCCGCAATTTTTTAGTAATTCAACAGATTTTTCGTTGAGCCTACCCGATTTTTGGATAGCTATTTTAAGTGTTTTCAAAAGATTGAATTTAAGAGACTATGATAAAAAAGAATATAAACGGAGGTTGTTATTTCGCGTAGAAACATACATATTAGCTGATCACCACATGGTGGTGATGCAGATGAAGATGATGTAGTGCGATACCGTTCATTTTTTATATAGTAAAACTATAGATTAGCGGTGCAAATATAGACAGATGTTTTTTAAATCAAAATTTAATGTGAAAAAGTATACGGGTGCGTGAAATTTTCAAGAAGTTTTATGCCCGATTGAACAAGCTTTTAGAATTTAATTTTGTTAATTGCTAAGTTGCTCCGCCCGTTGTTGCTGTTGTCAGGTAACTATATACCTGTTAAACCATTTGGATGAGAAGAGAATTACTTCAACGTTAATTCTTCAGTAAACAAATGCCCATTGGGGCATTTGTATGTATAGATTATCAGTTTACCATCTCGCTTATTCGATACAATTTCTTTTGCTTCTTCACTACATTCTAAACAGTCGGGGTAAGGTTTTTTAGGCAAAGGAATATTCACCGATGTTTTTATTATAGAGTTAAAGATATTTGATGCTTCTTTGGGGTTCTTCTGGCCTGCCATAAAACAAAGATAAACATTGACAAATGAAACCCGCCCGTTGTTGGTCTTGTCACCATAGGTGTTCGGAAGAAAATAAAAAAAGCGAGGGATTGTGCGATTCCCTCCACTGGGAGGGTGGAGGGAGGGGGCATTCATAGACTTATTCGCCTGGAATGACGTATAAACCTCTCCCTGCCACTACGAATCCAGCCGCACCTCTCCCAGGAGGAGAGAATTAAAAATCTTCCGAACAATATGGTGACAACAGCAACCGCAGATTGCAATGAGAGGGGGTTAACAGGTTAACATAAATTCAAATATTCGAAATTAAGTTACTGGTTGTCAGTTATTTGGTTCGGATAAGGGGTTGCGCCAAAAGATTTGTTAAAATATTAAACTTGTGATCAGCTTGTCATCACCAACAACGGCGGGAACGGAATTTGTGGTAATCCTAAAATCCTATAAATCATGGTTCAGACTCATACTCATAAATCGCACCCTCTTCGCCAAAATCCTTGATCTTTTTTAGATTTTTAACTTTTTGAATGTCTTTTAGGTTGATAAGCTCCGGGTTCTCCAATACGTTGAACCAGATGAGGTAGTAGTGTTTAACCTTGTAAAACTTATCAATATCCTTGGTAAAAAAGCGGTGCGGTACCAGGTATGATGACATGCCTGAGAAAAAGTAAACGGCTTCATGCGCATCGGTATAGATCCTGACGCCCGGTTTAAATAAACTGTGGTCTGTTCCCCTCAAATAAGCTGCAAACTCCGAATCGATCCAGCTTTCGTCGGTATAGCCGGGGTTGCCGTATTCGTCGACTACCTGGTCGTTATAGCGGGCTTTATCTATCAAAAATTCGCTGGTTATAAAGCCCAGCATCAGTATCACCATTATAGCTCCAACAATACGCCGGGTGGTGGTATTATTTAACTTTTTAAGTAGCAGCAAGGCCCAACTGGTATATCCCCATAAAGCGGAAATGTATAACGGCGATAACAGGCGGTGATTGATCCGCTCATACCTTGAAAAGGTAGATGAAAGCACAATAAACGCTCCGTAAACCAACGCGAAGGTTATAGCCAGATTTTCAAAACTATCCAGCTTGCGGCGATAATAATTAAATGCCAGGGCAGCAATAAAGCCCAGGAATATGATGATGGCTAAAGGTGTAGCAACCCAGTATTGATTTGGTGTAAGGCCCATCCAGTCGCACATTACGGTACCAAAGTAATACAGGTTTTTGCTAAACGGAGTGATGGATGGCTCCCGCGGACCGGTTGTTGTACCTGTTACAAAAGCATTGAATACCAGGTTGCTTACCAGCAGCGAAATGCAAATTAGTCCGTAAATGCTGATATGAACTATTTTCTTTTTAAGCGGCAGCACCCTGTCAAGCAATAAAATTAAGCCGCCTGTACCTACAATAGTAACAGCCGCGTAACGCGTAATACAGCTTATGGCGGCTATAACAGCCGCTACAATAAGCGCTTTAAGCGTGTGTTTTAAAAGATATTCCCGAAAGGCTACCAGAAAAAAAAGGATTTCGAGGATGAACAATGTCTCGGACCATAAATAGGAATATACCTGGAGCAACGGCGGGCTCAGGATGATAGCCGCCAGCATCAGCCATTTATAAATTCTTGAAGCCGGTACAAAGCGCTCCATTATCCACCCACTGGTAAAGATGAGTGTGGCGAACATGATCCCATTCATTACCGCGCCAAACTTAACAGGATCTATCTGTGTGATAAACGAAATGATGCCAAGATAAATGGGATAAAATACCGGAAAATCGACAATAGGTACACGGTTGAATGTTAACAGTGTACCGTGGTCTTTAAAGCTCCTGGCCGCGCTGGTATACATGATACTATCCGGCGAAACCCCTACACCGCTATACCTGAAAAACAAGCTTAATATAAACCAGCCGATTAAGGCGGCTATTACAGCATCACGGTTTTTTAAGTAGCGGCTTTTTTGCATGGGATAATATGAATATTGGTAAAAAGCAGGAGAGAAGAAAATGTTTTAGGGAAAGTGAAAAACCCCACCCCCAACCCTCCTCGGAAGGGAGGGCTTTAAACTCAAGTCTCCCCTCCCGGGGGAGATTTAGAGGGGGCCGTTCTACAGTATCAGATCCAGCACCGTACTGATCGGCTGGTCGCTGTCAATGAGGATACCTTTTACACCGGCAGCTGTGCCTGCTTCAACGTCGCGTTCGCGGTCGCCTATAAAGTACGATTTTGATGGATCGATGTTATATTTTGCTATGCCTTGCAGCAGGAGTCCCGGTTTTGGTTTGCGGCAATCGCAGTCGCCGGTAAAGTTGGGGTGATGCGGGCAGTAAAAAAAGTCGGTAAGTTCAACGCCGTGTTCATGATAAACCTGTTTCAGGTGAGTGTGCATTTTTGCCAGTTCCTCTTCAGTATACCAGCCTTTGGCCAGACCACCCTGGTTGGTAGCAACAAGCAGCATATAGCCGCGATCCTGCAGGGTTTTAAGGGCATCAAAGTTATCAAGTACATGGAAATCCTCAAAACGGCGTACGTAATCGCCCATTTCCTGGTTTAACACACCATCTCGATCTAAAAAAACAGCTTTAATTTTATCAGGCATCTATTTTAATTTTTTGGCGAAGGTACGTTTTTTAGTCCATAGTCGATGGTCCATAGACGATGGTTCATAGTTCATAGATCATAGTTGGTGGTTAAAAAAGCAATGGGGCAGTTTGCTTCGATTATTTAAATTGAAAACGGAGATTGCGTTGGTTAATAGCGGATACCGGCTATGTTTCTGACCTGGATTAAACAGATTTAGGATTTGCTGTTAATTCAGATATCATTTGCACTTGCATATGACAAAAGAAACTACCCCCCCAGCACTAATCTCTGATCACAAACCATGGATCTCAAAAAATAAAAACAGATATTTACGTAATATCGTTAACCATACTACATCTAAATAAAAATCAGGCCGGATAAATTGCTGGCTAACAAACTTAAACTAAAAATGGATACATCACTTATTACTACCAGTACAGCCTTAGATGGCTACAAAGTTACCAGGCATTTAGGCGTTGTACGCGGCATTACGGTGCGGAGCCGGAGCGCCTTGGGCAATATTGCCGGCGGTTTTCAATCGCTGTTTGGCGGCAGGCTTTCAATTTACGTTGAACTGTGCGAAAACGCGCGCGAAGAGGCTTACCAGCTTTTAATTCAGCACGCGCAGGCTATTGGCGCCAATGCAATCATTAACATGCGTTATGATGCCAACGAAGTAATGCAGGGCGTTACAGAAGTGCTTGCTTACGGTACCGCTGTTGTAGTTGAAAAGGTTTAATAAAAAAAGGAAAAACCACCCTGAAATTATACCAGGGTGGTTTTCTGTTTTATATGATACAGCTTTACTTTATTTAAAATATGAAAGTGGGATGGTTTTCCACATGCCATGAGCAAGATGGCCTATCAGTAGCTCATATATCAGGTAAACAGGCCAAAATATGTAATGGATAATAAGTAAAATAATACTGTGATTGTAGTACCAGCTTATCATTAAACTATATAATCCTAAAACAAGATATAGTATACTGGTTTCGCGCTTTTCCATTTTCTTGACCTTTTATTTTTTAGCTAATTTATAAATTGCGTTGAAATTAACGGCAATTTTTCATGCTGTAAATTACTGTATAATCGGCTGTGCTGTTTGTTTGTTGCTTGCCGGTTTTTGCATCGTACCTGTAAGGCTTTTGGGCAAGCTGATTGCCCCTCAGCTGAAATTCGACGCTCAGCGTATCCGCGCGGCCTTCCTGACCGTAAGTCCATAACGCTTTAATAACATTGCCGTTTAAATTGCCCATCAGGCTGCCTTTGCGGGCATCTTTTTCTTTGGGCAGCCAGTCCATATCGCCGGTAACTTTATTGCCGTTAATATGCAGGTTAACTTTGGTAGTGTCCTGACCGGCGGTGCCTTCGGTAGTATAAAAGCAATACTCCATATTTACAGCCGGCGCGTCGGGTGCATTAGCCATGGCGGTGTCTTCCTTTTTAATTACCGTATCAGTATCATTTGTTGAATGATTGCCTGAGCAAGAGGCAACCGTCATTGCGATAAGGGAAACAAAGCCTAATTGAAATTTCATAACTGTGGTTGATTTTTTGTTATGACAATTAAAATAGTAAAAGGTTCAATCACTAATTGCTACAGCCACGAAATAGTTACAATGTACTGATTAATGTCATTAGTACCCGGTTATGCCTGTTTTTTTTCGGGCGGGGTTGATACAATTTCCCCAAATTCATTTACATAGGCCAGCATGCTTTCCAGATCGCTGCTGCCTGCATTTTGTTTGCGTTCCTGTTTGCGTTGTTCTTTATCTTCCTTTTTTTTCTGGCGATTTTTTTCCAGTTGTTTTTTCATAAATGTTGCTTGCGATTTAGCCATAATTAAGATCAATTAAGTTAAACAATAGCTATTCCGTGTAGCAATAAAAAGGCCGGGCCAGGTAATAATCCCTTGTTTTGGTGAGCGTAAAAATGATCTTTAAGTTAAGTTCCGGGCAGCAACGGTATCAGCGGGGAATAAAACAGATCAGCATCAAATAGCTGGGCGCTGTGAGCTGGAATAGCTTTAATATTTTGCCGTTTATACACAAAGATAACAAAAATAGCTGAATTTTCAACCAGACCCTGTCGCCGGGCCAGCAAGAATGCTTGGAAAAAAACGGATAAAACAATGTTATCCATGTTTGAAAACGAGGCGTAGGTGTTATATTTAGCCCGCAAAACCAATTATAACCTCATGAAACGCAGAAACTTTGTTCAAAGCTCGGTACTGGCCGGGGCCTCGTTATTTACTTCAGGTGTTTTAAAAGCCTCCACACTTACCGGCTGTGCTGAACCCGCAGATGAAGCAGCCGCTATAGCCGGCGATAAGCCTTTTAACCTTAACTATGGCATTCATGACGGGATGTTTAAAAACCATGCAGGGGATGATTTTATCGACCAGATAAAATTCGCATACGATAAAGGTTTCCGTGCTATTGAGGATAACGGGATGAGCGGCCGCCCGGTTGAGCAGCAAAAAAAAATAGGCGATACATTGGCAAAGCTGGGTATAGCCATGGGCGTTTTTGTGCAGCCAGACCTGGGCAATGACAGCAACATGCTGGCAACCGGCAATGCCGACCAGGTTGAAAAGTTTATAGCTTCCTGCAAGCAGGCGGTTGAGGTAGCCAAACGCATAGGCAGCAAACTGGTTACCGTTGTCCCTGGCGATTTTGCGCGGAAACTTCCTATCGGTGTGCAAACAGGCAATGTTATTGAAGCCATAAAAAAGGGAACTGCCATACTGGAGCCGCACGGCATTATTATGGTTTTGGAGCCGCTAAGCGATAATCCGGATCTGTTCCTGCGTACACCCGACCAGGCTTATGCCATCTGTAAGGCTGTGGGAAGTCCATCATGTAAGATCCTGTATGATATGTACCATGTTCAGCGTAACCAGGGTAATATTATCCCGACACTTGATTTGGTTTACGATGAGATAGGCTATTACCAGATAGGGGATAACCCCGGCCGTAGAGAACCCGGAACCGGTGAAGTTAATTATAAAAATATATTCAAACACATTTATAACAAAGGCTATAAAGGCGTAATGGGTATGGAGCATGGTACTGCCGGAACAGGAAAAGAAGGTGAGCTTGCATTAATTAAAGCATATCGCGAGGCGGACAGTTTTATTTAAAATGCCGCTATTGTAGCCGGTTATCAACATTATTTATTTATGCTTAGCCCCAACTTTAATCCGTTTCCTGTTTTGGTAACTGAGCGCCTTATATTAAGGCGCTTTACTAGTGATGACGCTGCCGATTTGTTTGAAATGAGATCGAACGAAACCGTGATGCAGTACATTCACCGGCCAATCAATAAAACCATTGATGACGCCATTGCACTGATAGACGTGATAGAAGACCTGCTTGGCAAAAACGATGGCATTACCTGGTGTATCTGCCTGAAAAACAATAATAAATATATTGGGAGCATAGGTTTTTGGCGGATAGAGAAAGACAGTCACCGTGCCGAGATCGGGTATCTTTTAAACCCGGTATACCAGGGGCAGGGGCTCATGCAGGAGGTAATAACAGCCGCTATCGACTATGGTTTTAATGTGATGAAACTGCATTCTATAGGAGCTTATGTAAGTCCGGCGAATTTCGCTTCAATTAAATTATTGCTCAAAAACAATTTTGTGCAGGAGGCTTATTTTAAGGAAGATCATTTGTGTAACGGTCGTTTTGAGGATACGATGGTTTATTCGTTATTAACACAAACTTAAATCTGTTAACAAATTATTTATGCCAGCTATTTTTAATTAAAAAAAAATGATGCATGTTTACGCATAGAAACCAATTATACCTGTGCTGAAAACAATTCAGTTTAAATGGGGTTAACATTAAAAAACAAAAGAAACTTATCATGGCAACAGAAAAAGGAAGTGGCATCACCGCTTATTCAGTGAAAACAAAAACTAAAAATGTACCAATGATCAATCCCGTTATCGACGTAAAATCGGGCAGATACATTGCGACAGGAACTGACAGTGAAGGTAACAAAATGGCTGCCATCATGGGCAAAGCAACTGCCGAAGAGCATATCAAAAATGGTAATGCTAAAAAAGGCTCTGGCTGGTAAATAAAACTAAACATAAAAATGCCCTGTATTTGTTGAAAATGCAGGGCGCTTTTGTTTAGTAACGATTTGAAATTTTTTATTTATCCGAAGGATTCTTCTTTTTATTCTGCAGCATTTCCACCATTTTAGTTAAGCGGTCCTGGCGGGTTTTTTCCTGTTTGGCTGTAAGGATCCAAAGTACATACTCCTTTTTATGGCTGTAGGCTAGGGACTGGAAGTAATCAAGCGCTTCCGGATATTGCCCCAATGTTTCCTTTATATAATCGGGCAGGGTTACTATTTTATTATCCACGTCAATATAATCGCCGTACTCATTATTTCGCACAGCCTCATTTCGTCCTTCAGAAACTTTTACAGCTTCAACCGGCCGAAAGCGCAATGCAGTCCATACTTCGTTAACAGCAGCTGATGCTACAGGCCGCAAGCCATATTGAGCCGGAGCGTCCCAACTGCTCATCATTTCCAGATCTGTTTGGATACTTGAACTTTTTTTAGGGTAGATAATCCAGAAAACAGTATCGTCTTTAAGTAAGGGGGTGATTACCTTAAGTTCGGATGTCAGTTCTGTACTGTTGGTCACAAATAGCTGGATACCGTTAAATTCGCCTTCGGTGTTAAATACAAGGCTGGCATTATCCGGCAGGGGAGACAAGCTATCCTGGTAACCTGCGGGCGCATTTTGCAACAACCAGCGTGAATTTGGTTTGATCAGCAGTTTTTTAGCAAGGGCATTCATAGCAAGCACATTGATTATGGATAAAGCTAATGTAAGCAATAAATTAAAATTGAATGACAAGCCCAAACCCTGCTGCATGGTATTTTTAATAGCTTTGCCTTGATGGAACATGTACTTGACAACCCGGCCTGGAACGCCCTTAGCACCGGTAATAAAGCTTTTGCGGGCGGTAATGATATAGCTAAATATTTCCCGAAGGAGGTTTCGCCTTTTGTTGCTATTCCCGAAATATCTGCGGAAAATTTCAACCTGCTTTACGATACCATTCCTTTTGAAAGCCACTTTATATTTATTGCACCACATGATGTTGTAATCCCGGAGCAGTGGAACATAGTACACTATCTGAAGTGTCTGCAGATGGTTTTTGAGGGAGAGGTGCCTGCTGGTTTTGCTGATGACGATCTGTTGCCGCTTACAGAGCAACATGTACCCCAAATGATTGAACTTACTCAACTAACCAATCCTGGCCCCTTTATAGAGCGAACTATTGAGTTTGGACATTATCACGGCATATTTGATAGAGATAAGTTGGTTGCTATGGCCGGCCAGCGCTTAAACCCTGCACCCTATGCCGAGATCAGTGCTGTTTGTACCCATCCCGATTATCTTGGTCGTGGTTATGCAGGCAAATTATTGTTAAACCAGGCTAAGCGGATTAAAACTGCTTCTGAAATTCCATTTCTACATGTGAAAAGTGAAAATGAAAGGGCTATTAAAGTGTATGAAAAGCTCGGTTTTGTAACGAGGAAGGAAATGTCGTTTTATGTGTTGAGGAAGTAACCCCTTCTAAATCTCCCCCGAGGGGGGAGACTTTAAGAAGCATTTTTAAGCCCTCTCTTTTGGAGAGGGTTTGGGTGAGGTTCTATATCGCCATCTTTGCAAAAAAATCCCAAAGCACTATCCCTGCGGATACTACAATATTAAACGAATGTTTGGTGCCAAACTGGGGGATCTCGATACAAGAGTCAATTACCTGCATCACTTCATCACTTACGCCGTTTACCTCGTTGCCAAAAATCAGGGCGTATTTACCATCTTCGGCAGGTTTAAACTCGTGCAGCATGGTGCTGTTTTCGGCTTGTTCAATGGCTATGATCTGATAACCATCTTTTCTTAGCTGCTCAACTGCATGCAAGGGGGTTTCGTAATAGGTCCAGTTAACAGACTGGGTTGCGCCAAGGGCCGTTTTTTCAATTTCGCGGTGAGGGGGTTGGGCGGTAATACCACAAAGGCAGATTTGTTCAACCGCAAAACCATCGGAGGTGCGGAAAATAGAGCCGATGTTGTGCATACTGCGTACGTTATCCAGCACCACGGCTACCGGTAATTTATCCTGTGCTTTAAATTCATCAACCGTAGCCCGGTTCAGTTCATCCAATTTTAATTTGCGCATACTCTTTAGTTCATGGTTCATAGACCGTAGTCCATAGCCAATATGTGTTTAATAACAGGCTATGAACCATGAACTATCAACTATGAACCAAATGCAAAAATACAAAAAAGCGGTTAGTTAGTTACTGAAGCCAGTTCGCCTACACCATCGCCAATAAGCGAGCTATAAACTGAAGGTGCGTAGCCTATTTTTTGCGTGTAGTATTCGGTTATTTCTTTGCTGAAATTATCAAACGCGTCACCTTTTACCAGGGCAATGGCGCAACCGCCAAAACCTGCACCCGTCATACGGGCGCCCGCAACATCAGGATTGGTTTTGCTGTATTCAGCAACGGTATCCAGTTCAACACCGCTTACTTCGTATAAATCGCGCAGGGAATCATGTGAAGCGTACATCAGCCTGCCAAATTCGGTCAGGTTGTTATCTGCAAGGGCTGTTGCGGCCAGTTTTACACGGTCGTTCTCTTCAATTACGTGTTTGGCCCGTTTCAACACAACCGGATCGGTTATCAGGTGTTTGTATTGTTCAAAAGTAGTGCTATTGATCTCGCAAAGATATTTAATGTCCAGTTGCTGTTGCAGGGCCATAAGGGCTGCCTGGCACTCTTCTACGCGTTCGTTGTATTTTGATTCGGCCAGTTTGCGGGGTTTATTTGTGTTGATAATGGCAAGTACATAATCGCCAAGATTACTGTCAACCGCCTGGTAATCCAGGGTATCGCAGTTAAGCATCAGGGCTTTGTTCTTTTCGCCAAAGGCAACTGCAAACTGGTCCATAATACCGCAGTTAACACCTATAAAGTTGTTTTCTACATCTTTTGACAGTTTAACCAGGTCGAGCTTGCTATAGCCGCTGTTAAACAAGTCGTTAAGTGCATAGGAGGTAACCACCTCGATAGAAGCTGATGATGACAAACCCGAACCAATTGGGATATCGCCATAAAATAGCATATCCAGGCCTTTTAACGGATGACCATCCTTTATAAAGCGGTCAATGACACCGATAGGAAAGTTAAACCAGTTTTCGCCGGTTTTTTCATAACTGATTTGCAAAGGAATATCTTTTTGCTCACTAAAATTTAAACTCCTAAAGCGGAAAATGCCATCCTCATTAGGGGAAGTTAGTAAATAAGTACCAAAAGTAATAGCGCATGGCATAACCAAACCACCGTTATAGTCAATATGTTCGCCAATAAGATTTACACGACCGGGCGAAAAGTACGCGTTGTCTGCTTCTTTGTTAAAGATCTTAATAAATTCCTGGTGCAAATTATTCTTCATTATTCAGGTTGGTTTTTCGGGAAACAAATATTGTAAAAATTGTCAACTTTACAGTTATAAATTTAATTTAATTTTTAATTTATTTTAATGGGATAGTTTTGCAGATATTCGGACCTGATAAAAGCATGCATGCGCAAAAACTGCATGCATGTTATTTAAATACCAATTAAAATAGATACCCATGAAACAATACCTCGTTACTGCCTACGATTATACCGATGCCGAAGCATTTGAACGTCGGTTAGGTGCCCGCCCTCATCATCTTGATGGTGCCAGGGCTTTAAAAGCCAATGGTAATTTTGTGTTAGGAGGAGCTATGCTGAACGAAGAAGGCAAGATGATAGGCTCAACCATGATAGTACAGTTTGAAACCGACGAAGAGATGGAAGTCTGGAAACAAAATGATCCGTATGTTACTCAAAAAGTATGGGAAAGTGTTGATGTAAAACCCTTTAAAGTGGCAGACGTTTAACACGGTTTGCAGTCATTAGTCTGCTGTTTGCAGTTACAAAAAAACTCCGCTGTTCGAAGCCAGAGACTTCGGACAGCGAATACCACAGAATGTCAAACAGATTCACTGCAAACTGCTAACTCAAAACTGCCTACTGCTCCGCCCATCTGCTCATTTGCCAGTATCCCTGAGCATCTTTAGCATAAAAAGCAGTATAACCTTTGCCCTGCATCGTAAAATTAAAATCAAACTGATTTACCGAACTGTCATCAGGCAAAAAATTGGCGACTACATTATCAGCTACCGCGGTTATCATAGCACCGAAGTCATCCTGTACCTGTTCCTTAGCCTGGGTACTCGCCATAAAATCATTAAAAGTTTCAAACTCGTAAGCTTCGTTACGTTGTTTCCTTGCTGCGTTAAAAGCAGCTTCGGCCCATTGTTGTTTGTAGGCTTCCATGGCGTTGAGCAAGTCTTCGGCTGATATTTCCGGCAGGCCATCCTTGCCAGTAGTATTATAGCTGTTTAGTATTTCTTCTTTACTTTTCATTCAGGACTAATGTTTCATAATAGCAGCCGGTGTTCATCCTTTTCAATTTGATTCAAAATTAAAAGGATGCCAAATTAATGACATCCTTTTAATTTCAGCTCTTCAAAGTTTTATTTATGCTTCAGACAGGCTGTTCAATATATCTATATCATCATCTGACAGCTGAATATCGGCGGTTCTCATATTTTCCTCCAAATGTTTAACACTGGATGTGCCGGGGATGAGCAGGATATTTGGTGAATGATGCAATAACCAGCTTAATGCCACCTGGTGAATGGTAGCATCGTGTTTCGCAGCAATACGGCCCAACATGTCTTCGCCCTGTACATTACCGCCGCCAAGCGGAAACCATGGAATGAAGGCGATGTTATGATCGCGGGTGTATTCCAGTTCGGCCTCCCATTTGCGGTTATCAACGCTGTACATGTTTTGTACTGATACTACTTCAAAGTATTGCTGGGCAAGCTTGATATCCTCAACGCTTACTTCAGATAAGCCTATATGCCTGATCTTACCTTCCTGCTGTGCTTTTTGCAAAAACTCAAATGATTTTTCGGCAGGAACTTTAGGGTCAATGCGGTGTAGCTGGTACAGATCTATACGATCAACCTGGAGGCGTTTCAAACTGCCCTCAAGAGCCTCCTTTAAATGCTCCGGCGAGGCGTCCACAGGCCATTCGTTAGGGCCGGTACGTAATAAGCCGCCTTTGGTACCTATCAGGAGGTCGGTAGGGTATGGGTGCAGGGCTTTGGCAATTAATTCTTCCGATACATTTGGCCCGTAACTATCGGCTGTGTCAATAAAATTTACACCGAGTTCAATAGCGCGCTTCAACACACGGATGCTTTCGTCTTTATCTTTCGGCGGTCCCCAGATGCCGGAACCTGTAATACGCATTGCGCCGTAACCTAAACGATTAATGGTAATGTCGCCACCAATGGTGAATGTCTTTTCAAATGAACTTGTTGTGCTTGCCATGGTAATGTATTTTGGATTAACTACTGTAAAGTTCAACTAAAAAGCACCAGTATTGTTCATGGAATGTATAACATCAATGTCATTTGTGAACGAATTACACAAATTAAAGCTCGATGACTATTTGTGCAATTCGCATAAAATCGTTTTCCATTAGTGGATCATCTTATCTCCATGCACCTAATATCAACCCCATCAGGGTTAAGGACACTACGCTATAGCCGCCGTTTATGAATATCAGCCGCCAGCTTTTGAGCTCAAACAGGCTGTGAATGGCGATAGCGCAAAACGTCCAGATGCCCGCAAGAAAACCCGCTGTCGCTCCCCAGGCAAGATCAGTTTTTGCATCGGCTAAAAATATAGCGAGGTTTACAGCCATAATGATAGAAAAGAAGGCTGTAAAGCCAAAGGCCCTCCCTTTGCTGGATGCCTGAAGCTCGGCACTGCTAAGCTTATTATCTGCCATCCATGCATTGGCAAACAGGGCAGGAGAGTACCAGATACCGCCAACTAAAAACGCGGATAATGCTGCAACCACAACGGCCAGCCAGTTGATAAGTTGAAAATTCATGATGATAATGTTTAAATTAATTGGTTGTACTAATATAACTATTAATAGCTAAAAGCTGAATGCCCAAAGCCAAAAGCTAATAAATTGATACAAATAGGGATAAATGAAAAGCCCTGGCTGCTTTTTAGCAACCAAGGCTTTTTTCCTGTCAGCAAAATTTGTGCTGGTTTATTTTACGTTGTAGTGGATCACACTTCGGCCTATATTACCTTCGGCGTCAATTCCCTCAATTATAGCACGGTATGAGCCGCGTTGGTCGCTGTTAAAGAAGCTGATAGTTGCCGTACCGGTTGCCTTATCGGTAATTACGTTAGGTTTCCAATAAATCGTATTACGTAAGTCACCCCCAAGCGTGCCTGCTTTGGTTACGTCATATTTAGGCGAGTAAAACTCCTTGGCCTTGGTATAGCCCTGCACTGCAAAAGTGATCACATTTTGCTTGGGAATAAGTTCCTGTAGTTGTGCAAGTGTTATCTTTTGTTTTTTAACAACCTTTTTGTTAATCACCAGTACGCCCTTGGTTTGGGTACTACGGTTGATGCCGCTTACCCCATCATTTAAAAAGATCTCCACAGATTCAACCTCGCTCGATTGTATGCTTGATAAAAAGTTGGCATCAACAGGCAGGCTGCCCACATATACCTGCACCGGGGTGCGGCCGCCTGCATTGTAATCGCGGGTAACGTAAAAATTGTTGTCAATATAGGTAAGGCCCATTGCCATGGTTGATAAACAGTTTAACAACAAAGGGCAGCCCTGTAATTGTTGTGCCGATACTTCATGGTCCGCCTGCATAGGTAAACCTGAGAAGGTGCCATAATCGGCATGGCTGGCTTTTTTTACGATCTTGGTTGATTTTACAACAACTTCCTTTATAGTGCGTGAGCTTTGATATTGTTTATAGCTGTTTTGTAAATAAGGGCGGAAAGTACTGTCAATATTCAGGATCTCATCGGGGATGTTGTTGTTTTTGCTTAGTTTTTGATAAGCTTCGCCATTAACCGATATAACCATGTTGCGTCCGTTAGGGTTGTTGCGGGCACTCAGGGTAATTTTTGATGTATCCGGCACATTCACGTTTGAGAATTTAAAATTGCCCGACATATCGGTAATTGTTTCTGCCGAAAAGTTTTTATCTGGAATCAATAACCTTAAGCTGCCTTTGGCTACCGGAAGACCTGCATTGGTCCTCAATGTTCCTGTTACGTCAATGCCTTGCTCCGGCATCAGGTAGATAGGCGGATTTTTGTCGGCCAGTATATCCTCATAATCAAAACGACGGTAACCCTGGGTAAGCATCAAAATATCCAGGTTGGCCAGTTTTTCATCATCGGGTTTGTTGAAGTAATAGTTCGGTTTTTCGATGTAACCTTTCAGATCGGAGGTAAGCAACATATTACTTAATATGGTTGATTCTGCATCTTCATTTGATGGTACCGTGCCATCATCAACAACAGCTACCGAAAAGCTGCCTTCGGCCGGGGTTGTATTGTTTTTTGCCGATACTGTGATCTTAACACTCCCCCTTGTACTGTAGGATGGTTTATCAGTTTTAAGGGCCAGGTTCATCTGGTCATTATGTTGAATAAATACAATCCGCTCGCATAAAGCATATCCGCCCGATGAAAACAGCGTTACCTGTACAATACCTGTAGGGAACTTACTTTTAGGGATATTGGCCGAATAAACTGTGCTTTGCAGTACTGTTTGAGCCGCATAGTAAATAACGCCGCCGCTTTGCGCTACCAGGTAAAAACTTTTGTTTTGTTTGCGCTGAAAAAACAAATCGTTAGCCGATATTTTTACAGTGAGATTGGTTGGATCATTGTTGTAAACGGCAATATTTATTCCCATTGATTGTACGCGAGGCAAATTATAGGTAGCCTGTGATCCATCGGGGAAAGTAATGTTTGCTTTGTATGATCTTTCGATATCGGGAGTGATAGCGAAGATGCCCATTCCTAAATGGGCACTGCTGATCTGGGCAATCTCAGCGCCTTTATCATCAACAATAGTTCCTTTGATATCAACGCCCAGCCCGCTTGAGGCTATAGCCTTAAAAGCGACTTTTGTGCGGATTCCGTTGGTTAACTGCCCTCCTTCCGGAAAAAACTGCACATCATAGCCTTTAACGGCTGTACGCATAGAAAAGCTGCTGCTGATAGTTTTACGGTCGCCAACGTCAACGGATGTAACCAGGATACCGCCGGTAATTACATCGGCCTGGCTTTCGGGCAGGTCAACCTGCAATACGCCTTTATCGTCTGTAACGCCGTGGCCTTTGCTTACGGGGTCGCCGTTTTTCATCAGTTGCCAGTTTACTTTTTTGTTGGCATACGGACTGTTGTCCGGCCCTTTGTAAAGGATGGTGGCATCAACTTTAACGCCTGTTCTTTTGCTTGAACTTTTATAAGTGATGTTGGTGCGTACCTGGTTATCTATGGCGTTGCCAACATTAAAAGTATGGTCATAAAAATAATCCGGGTCAAAATTACGCATCCAGTTGGTGTAGCTTCGCAGGCGGTAAGCTCCCTGTTTATAAGTATCGCCGTTAAGCACAATGTTACCGCTTGCAAAACCATTTGTAACTGCGATGCGCTGACTCTCAACTACGGAATCGCGGTTGTTGATCAGGTCGACATAAACAATGCGGCTCAATGCCGATGGCTGGTGCTTTTCAATGGTTACATAGGCCTTAAACCAAATGGTATCGCCAACAGCGTAATAAGGTTTATCTGTATGCAGGTAAACCTTCTCGATAGGGTAGCTGCTGTTAAACTTGCTTGTTTTTTCGATTATGGTTGTTAGGGGGATGCTATCCTGCTGGGCAAAAACAGATGCGCCAAATGCGGTTAACAGGCATAATAGGAGTAAAAATCGACGTATGATCATCAATATAAGTTAAAGAAGTAACAGGGGCTAATATAAACATTTAGCCGTATTGCATTTTTAGCGGCTGTTTATTTAACACTTTTTTACAAATGCTTTTTTTAGCCGCTTGCGAAAGTTAAACGCTAAAAGCTATACGCTTATACAAAATAGCACAATTGTTACTTGGCTGCAGTTTTGGCCTTGCCCTCAACATGTACCGAGACCATGCTTGAGTGGATGATGCCCAGGGTAGTACCGGGCTTTACATTAAGGTAAAATTTAAAGTAGCTGTCCACAACCGCTTTTGAGGTATGGATATAATCAGCCTCTCTTTCCTGGTCGCCGTTAAATCCAACAAGCGGGGCGCCGTAGTACAACTTGCCCTTATCATCAACATACATGGTGAAGGAAAAATAGAAATCTTTATAAGCGTTTTTGATCACGATGTCGTAAGTAGGGTCAAGGTAATCGTCAGAGTTATCGAAATTATTAAGTATATCCGGTTTGGTAGTACGGCGAGATACGGTTACCAGCGGGCTTTTGCTGGTTATTATGGCCGGCTGTCTGGCTGCAAAAGCCTTGGTATAATCTGCAGTTGCTTTAGCGGCAAGCGAACGGATGAATACAGTATCGGCACGGCTTGGCCTTCTTAATGTAGCGGTATCGGTGTGCAAAACGTTTTTTACATAATTATCAGCAAAAAATCGCATGAACACCTTGGTGCCTTTTACATCAAGTGAATCCCCTTTCTGGATCAGGATCTCCATGGTTATGCTGTCCTTATTGATCTGCCTTATCTTTAACCATGAACGCGCTGCATTGAAGATTGAATCATAGCCACGGGTTAGCGGAAAATTAATAAAAGCATTTTTTGTTGGACTGAAAATGCTTATCGAATCGTCTGAAACAAATTTTAGCTTCCATTGCGGCTCCAGTTGATAACCATATTCGTTAAACGAGAGCCCGTTTTTTTGACGTCTGGATACTTCGGAGTAGTTGATGCCATTGTAAGGTTTAAAGGAGATCAGCTCTCTTTTCTTTTTACCTGAAGGGCCGCTGCCGCAACCTGAAATAAAGGCAGATATGATGAAGAGCAGCCCAAATGCTGCCGTTTTTAACATTTTAAAATTGATAAGTAGCATTGCTGCTAAAGATATAGATAATTTGATAAATGGCTAAAAAATGGACCGATATCGTTACAAGCCACTTTTGCCGGTAACGTTTACTGCAATCTCGCTGGCATGCACAATGCCAAGCGTACTGCCTGGCTTCACATCGAGATAAAACTTGAGGTAAGTTTCCATTACAGCTTTTGAAAGATGGGTGTTGCTCTCCCTTTGAGTTTCTTCGAAAAATACCCGTAGGGGTTTACCATAATACATCCGCCCCATGGGGTCAACAAAAATTGAGAACGAGTAGTAAAAGTTTGCATAGGCTTTGTCAATAGTGATGTCAAACTCGGGGCGCATATAGTCGGATGGGTTAAAATTGTTGAGCATGGTTGGCTCGGTATGGAGTTTTTTTATTTTTATCCGGTTACTGCTGCTGCTAAGCTCGACCGGTTGCCGCGCTGCAAAGGCTTTTTCAATATTTTTGTTGGCAACGTCGGCTAACCGCTTTATATATATCGAGTCTTTGCGGTTTGGGCTTTTATATTTGCTCAAATCGCCGTGAAGCGTGTTTTTAATATAATTATCGGCATAGAAAACCATATAAACCTTTGCGCCGCGGGTATCAACCGAATCGCCGCGGGCTTTAAGCATTTCGATGATCATGCTATCCTTAGTCATGGTTTTAACTTTTAACCAGGAGCGGGCGGTATTAAAAACGGAATCATATCCGCGGGTAAGCGGAAAATTGATGAATTGTTTTTTAGCCGGACTATAAATACTGGCTGAATCATTGGAAACGAATTGCATTTTCCATTGCGGCTCTAATTGATAACCGGAGTTATTAAATGACAGCCCGTTATCTGATCTGCGCGCTATTTCTGTATAGCTGATACCCAATACAGGTTTAAAGGAAATCAGGTCTTTTTTGCCATTGTGTTTAACAATGTTACGTTGTTTGCAGCCCATGCAAAGCAAAGCAAAAACGATGCAGGTTAATTTTGCTATAGGTTTGTTAGTTATCATATAGGTATTTGTTAAATATATGACTTATTATGAACGCTAAAATGAGGAGGTTACATAACCTCGTGACTTAAATCTACACGCCCCGGTTTCCTGTAACATGAACGGCTATCTCGCTGGTATGCACTATACCAAGTGTTTTACCGGGAATAAAGTTCAGGTAGTATTTAAGGTAACTGTTCATTACCGCTGTAGAGAGGTGAATATAATTTTCCTCGTAGCTTTTCTCCGAAAATGCCGTAAGGGGTTTTCCATAGTGTATTTGCCCGGCCGGATCAACGAAAATGGAGAATGAATAGTAAAAATTGCTGTAGGCTTTATCGATGGCAATATCAAACTCCGGGTTCATATAATCGTAAGAAGCATCGAAGTTGTTAAGCATGGTTGGCTCTGTGTAACGTTTACTGATGGTAATCAAAGGGCTTTTGCTTTTAAGTTCGACGGGCTGCCGGGCGGCAAAGGCTTTGGTAACATTTTTATTGGCTGCATCGGTTAATGATTGTATGTAAACAGAGTCTTTTTTGCTCGGGCTTTTGCATTTGCTTAAATCGCCATGAAGCGCGTTGTTTATATACTTATCCGCATAAAAAACCATGTAAACTTTAGCACCGCGCGTATCAACCGAATCTGCATAGGCCTTGAGCAATTCAATGATCATGCTGTCTTTTGTCATGGTCTTAACTTTGAGCCAGGCGCGGGCTGTATTAAAAATGGAGTCATAACCGCGTGTGAGTGGAAAGTTGATGAATCGTTTTTTTGTAGGGCTGTAGATGCTTGTTGAATCATTTGAAACAAATCGCATTTTCCATTCCGGTTCTAACTGGTAACCAAAATGGTTAAATGATAGCCCGTTTTGTGAACGCCGCGCAATTTCGGTATAACTGATGCCAAAGACAGGTTTAAATGAGATCAGATCTTTTTCGCCGTTGTGTTTAACAATGTTGCGGTGTTTACAGCCAAGGCAAAACAAAGTCAATACAATGCAGGTTAAATTTGTAAAAGGTTTAGCAATTAGCATATAGGTTCGATATATTATAAATATATGATATTTACCAACGCCCAAATGTTAAATAATGCTAAAATTGCAGATTGTAAGTAAATCGGATATAAGCTGATGGCAATTGAAATAGAACGTAAATTTTTGGTAGATCAGGAGAAATGGCAGCAGGTAACAAAGCCTGAAACAGTGCATTTCAGGCAGGGGTACATTTTTAGTGATGAAAAGAAAACTATCAGGGTACGGGTTACTGATACAGAAGCATATATCACTATAAAAGGGAGTACAGAAGGTTTTAGCCGCAGCGAGTTTGAATATACTATTCCCAAAACTGATGGTATTCAGTTGCTTGATAACTTTGCAGTCTCTGAACTGGAAAAATATCGCTATAACATCCACCACGCCGGTAAACTTTGGGAAGTTGACGAGTTTTTAGGCGATAACCAGGGTTTGCTGATGGCCGAAATTGAACTTGGCAGCGAGGATGAAGAGTTTGAACTGCCGCCATGGGTAACAACTGAGGTAACCGGCGATGATCGGTATTACAATGCCAGGTTAAGCGTTCATCCTTTTAAAAACTGGTAGCAACTTTTCAGGCACATTCCGGTAAGCCAAGCAGATAGTCCGGTTTCGATTCGTCGTAAACCGTTTTAACATACTTGTTGCCTTGGGGACAAACAGCAGGGATCAAACTGGTTTTGTTGCCTTTGTCATCAATAATGTAAGCCTCACCATCCTCATGTTTTATCCAGTCATAAAGTTTCGACCTTTCGGTGAGCCCTTTTACATTGATTCGCTCATTGATCCATTCAAGTGAGTCGATGGCCACATACGGGTTATCGTGCGGTGTGGTGTCGGTTTTTATAGATACTATACGTACTGCCATTGTATCAAATTGCATTAAACATTCAGGTGTGATAAAAATATGGCAAAAAACAATACCCCGAAATAGGTATAATCACCCAATTTTCACTACGTAAAATTACCTATGGTATAGGCTCTGCTGCTTGCTGCCCATATCCCTTATTTGGCGAATCATGAAATGATTTGAGGATAGGGGCGCATGCATATGCTTGTAAATAAGTATGTTGAAAGTAAAATAGCACCCTGTAGGTGTTTGTTGAATTTTTTTAAGAAAATTAAAATATATATTGTGTAACCAAATGGTTTCGTTTATATTTGTAACCGAACGGTTTCATGTTTCCATTCTGTTACTATGCGAAGAGATGTTTTCCAGGCCATCGCCGATCCAACCCGCCGCGAGATCATTAACCTGCTGGCCAGTCGGCAAATGAACCTTAATGCCGTAGCCGATAATTTTGATATTAGCAGGCCGGCTGTATCCAAACACATAAAAATATTGACCGAATGCGGCTTGCTCGTTATCAAGCAACAGGGGAGGGAACGCTATTGCCATGCCGATTTGAAACAGTTAAAGCAAGTTACAGACTGGGCAGAGCAATACCGCCGGTTCTGGACGCAGAAACTGGATGCCCTGGATGCTTTTTTAACCGACGAACAAAACACAGATAACCATAAAAAAAACAGATTATGAGCACACAACCATTTGTAATTGAACGTGTTTATTCAGCGCCCATTCAAAAGGTATGGGAAGCCATTACCGTTAAAGAAAAAATGAAAGAATGGTATTTTGACCTTGCCGAATTTAAACCCGAGGTAGGTTTTGAATTTGAATTTACGGCGGGAGATAAGGATAATTTTCAATACCGTCACCTGTGCCGGGTAACTAAAATTGTTGAGGGCAAAACTATTGCTTATACCTGGCGATATGATGGCTACGAAGGTGATTCGGAAGTTACGTGGGAACTGTTTCCTGAAGGGAATAGCACTAAATTAATCCTCACCCACAGGGGCCTCGAAACATTCCCGCCGTTGGATTCCTTCAAAAAAGAAAATTTTGTTGCCGGCTGGACACATATTACGGGCGTATCGCTTAAAGATTATCTGGAGAAGTAAAAAAAAATATCGTAATCCTATTTATTCCAAAGGCACTTGTTCCCCAACAGGTGCCTTTTTATTATTGCTTGTTAATTTTGCATAAAGTTATCGCTTCGGAATACTCGATATGCCAATATCTTTTATATTAGTGCTTGCTTAAACCTGTTACAATTTTATATGATCAAATTTTACTTATCAAAACCCTCTTTTTTTAGATCACCTACAGCTTGTTCAAAATTAAGATACTACACTTTTTTATTATTGTTTATAATTTCGTCGTTAGTTTCGGCCCAGCAAAGAAGTAATTATACCTTGCTGTGGCGCATTAGCGGAAAAGGCTTAACTCAGTCTTCGTATTTGTTTGGTACCATGCACGTAAAAGATAAGCGTGCCTTTGGTTTTAGCGATTCGGTAATGCTGGCAATCAAAAATACTTCGGCTTTTGCCCTGGAGGTACAGCCCGATACCCTGATTAAAACCATGTTTAATCAGCTCGGCTCACGCGATAGTTTGCGCAGCCTTCGCAAATGGCTTTCGCCTGCAGAGTATGCTAAACTTTCAAAGCGCTTTAAACAGAAAAAGGGTTATGATATGGGTAATATGGACCCAATGAGCCTTGAAGCGGCAATGCGGCCCGAATATGATAAACCGGGCGATAAGGCCGCGGTTGTTGATGCTTATTTGTACGGAGTAGCCCAAAGCCTTGGTAAAGAAGTTTATGGACTGGAGAATACGGCCGAACAGTTTGATAGTTACTTTGGCCTGCGGTCAAATATCAAAGAACGTGTAAAAGACCTGGTAGAAGAAGATAAAGGGAGCGACGCAAGATATCTTGACGCTATAGAAACTATGATCAGGTTATATAGTGCCGGTAACCTTGATAATATGAAGGCGTTTATGACCGAGGAACAGTTGAATGATGACGAGCTTATCACACGAAACAAGGTCATGTTTAACAGTATTGTTAATCATATTCATAATCAAACTATGTTTTCTGCGGTGGGAGCTGCGCATTTACCTGGCGGGCACGGTTTAATAGCCTTGCTGCGAAACGCGGGCTACACGGTTACACCTGTTAAAGCCAGTTTTACCGGCGTTGCTGATAAATTTAATACCGATTTTACCAAATCTAACTGGGAAATCTACAAATATGAAAGTGATGGCTTCTCCATAAACCTGCCTTTTGCGCCTGTTAAAACAAAAATATTTTATGAAATGCCTACCGTTATTTATGCTGATATAGCCAACGAGGTTTTTATGGGCGTGTATTCTACAAAAATAGGATCGGGTCTTAAACCTGTTGATGCGGAAAAGGTATTAAACAATATGACCGGCAACTTCAAAAAGAAATCAGAAGATCGGGTTTTGAGTCAGAATACCATTATTGCAAATGGTCAGAAAGTACGGGAATTGATAATGCAAACCAAGGGGCAAACCCTGCGTGCAAGGTTCATGGTTGTAAACGATTATTTATATATGGTTTATGCAGGGTTGAAGCTGTCAACTATCCGTTCACCTTACGTAAACAGGTTTTTTGATTCATTTCAAACATTCAAACCGGTTCCAAAATCTAATCCAGCCTGGATAACTTATAAAAATGATACGGCTGCGTTTTCTGTTCATTTGCCGGGCAATCCCCAACCAATATTAAAGGAACTTCCATCCGGAGATTCGTTGAGTGAGCCTTATCGCATCCATCTTTTAATGGCTATCGATACTAATAATATCGAAAATTACATCATCAGGTATAACGATTATCCTAAAGGCACTTATCTTGCTGACAGGAAAGCATTGTTTGGAAATATGAACCAATTATTTGGTAATGCCACCAAAATCATCAAAGCTCCCCATAAAATTATAAAAGAGGGATACGAGGGCTTGGAAGAAGAGGTGCTTATGGCCGAAAAATATTACTGCAAAATACAATTGCTGTTGAGAGGTAACCGCACTTATGTGCTATTAAGACAAAATTTGCAGCCTGGGGCTAAGGATGATAAAACTAACGACGACTTTTTTGAATCCTTTAAGCTTTTACCCTATAATAAGGCGGTAATGGATCAATATCCTGTTGATGGCGGCAATTTCACAGCAGGAGTATTTCAAAAAACAAAAAGTATTGTTGATAGTAGTTATACTTCTGCTTTTGGTAATTCGGTAACAATGTATTCAACCAACATTGCTTCGGGTGGATTATATGGTATTGAACATGCGCGAATAAGCGGATATTATCGCGCTAAAAGCGTGGATTCCATATTCCATTCTTTTACGCATAAAAGGATAAAATATACCGATACCCTTTTGAAAGATGATACCATAACAGTTAATGGCATCAAAGGGCATGAATTTATAACTCAAAATAAGGAAAACGGCACCAGGAAACGGAACAGGATACTTATTGATAACGGAGATCTGTTTTATTTAACAGGTTATCTGGCCGATGAGGAGCTTTTTAACGAAACCAGTAACGCGTTTTATAATTCGGTAAAGAAGATAAAGCCAACTGATACAATAGATCTGGTATCTTCAAAAGCATCCAAAATTGCTGATGGCTTGGCATCAACCGATACAACCAAATTTAAATACGCTCATGGTGCCTTGTCATATTATGATTTTAATAAGGATGAGTTGGCTTATGTTTATAAAGCTCTTGAAAAAAGCTACGCCAATGACAGCACCTATGAGGGAACAACCCATAAACTGGTACGTATACTGGAATCAACACATGATGATAAGACCATCGATGTGCTTGCATCGGTATATAAAAATTCGCAGATAAACGCCAATGTAAAGCCGGATATATTGGCGGCAATTGCTCAGATTGATAAACAAAAAGGGTATAATGTATATCTGGACCTGCTCACCAATGTCCCGGTACCCAAAGCCGAATACAATTATAACTCATTTGTGCCCCTTATTGATTCAAATGATTATGTAGTAGCTAATTATAAGCGTATTATACCACTGTTAAAAAATGAAGATTACCGTTCAAATTTATTGATGGTATTTGAAAAAATAGCCGGGAATAAGAAAGGCCAATATGATGATTTTATCCGTGCTCATTTTAACGATTTAGTAACGTTTGCCAATAGCGATCTTGATAAACTGTTGAGCAAAAAAGATAGTAATAAAATGTATTTGCCGGTTTATTATTACTTGTCACTAATGCAAAAAGTTAAAGGGCAGCCCATAACAGCTGGTTTTACCAGTAAGATAATAAAGCAAAACGATATAGAAAAATATTTGCCGACCGCTGTAATTACACGTATTAAAAATCGTTTGCCGGTAAGTCAGATTTTAGTGAACAGGCTTTTGGACAGCATTGCTCAACGCTATGATCTGATGCTGGAGCTCGATAGAGAAAAACAACTTGCAAGGGTTCCTGAAAAATATAAAACACAGGCAGCTTTTGCTAAATTATGCGTTTATCAAAACGCCATTGCCACTGATGAAGATGAAAGCCCAAGTCATATAAAACTTTTAGGTACAATCTCCGATAAGGGAAAACTGTTTTATGTATTCAACTACAAGAGCTATTATGATGAAGAAGACGATAACTTGCAACTGGCTGTTAGTGGTCCGTACACGCCGGGAGCGTCAAAGCTTGATTTTAGCAGCTACCATACTTATTATGAACGAGTGGATAAAGATTTGAACTGGCAAAAGCAGGCAAAAAAGATGCTGCCGGATCTTAAAAAGCAAAACGATAAGGAATTGGCCGGAAAAATTGAAAGATAAACCGGAACAAACAACAAAGCCGGGCAAAACCCGGCTTTGTAATTAAAAACGATATGACAGGAAGATATCTGCAAAGAAGTAACTAACCTCTAATCTCAAACCTCCAATCTCTGACACTAAAAAACCTGGTCAAACTGGTTAACTGCGTCTTTGCTTTCCAGTAAGGAGTGTCCCATTAAAAACTCGTCAACCTTGCGGGCAGCTTCGCGGCCTTCAGATATGGCCCAAACCACTAATGATTGCCCGCGGCGCATATCGCCCGCTGTAAATACTTTGCTAACGTTGGTACGGTAAACGCCTTCTTTGGCTTTAACGTTTTTACGTTCGTCAAGCTCAACACCAAGCTGGCTGATGAAAGTATCATGTTGTGGGTGTAAAAAGCCCATAGCCAGGAATACTCGCTGACAAGGGATTTCACGCTCTGAACCTTCAACCACATGGAATTTTACCGGCCGACCCATAAAGTCCTGTTCCCATTCAACATCCACTACTCTGAGCGCACGCAGGTTACCTTCTTCATCGCCTAAAAACTCTAAGGTGTTAACACCCCAGAAACGGTCGGCACCTTCTTCGTGTGAGCTGGTAGTTTTTAGTACCATTGGGTAAGTAGGCCATGGCATATGCTGTGTACGCTGAGCCGGTGGCTGGAACATCACCTCAAATTGTTTGATAGATGCTGCACCCTGGCGGTTTGAAGTACCCACGCAGTCTGATCCGGTGTCACCACCGCCAATTACCACTACGTCTTTACCTGTAGCTATAATATCTTCGGCAGTAACTTCAATATTACTTACACGTTTATTTTGCTGTTTCAGGAAGTCCATTGCAAAATGGATGCCTTTTAACTCACGGCCCGGAATGTTAAGATTACGCGGAATGGTGGAACCTCCTGCTAAAATCACGGCATCGTTGTTACGTACCAGTTCGTCGGCTGCTACGTTCACGCCAACCTCGCTGTTGTATTTAAATACAACGCCATCTTTTTCCATTACTTCAACGCGGCGCTCAACAACCCATTTCTCCAGCTTAAAATCGGGGATGCCATAGCGTAATAAACCACCTGCACGGTCGTCTCGTTCGTAAACGGTAACGGTGTGGCCAACTTTCACCAGCTGCGCTGCCGCGGCAAGGCCTGCAGGGCCCGAACCTACAACGGCTACCTTTTTGCCTGTTTTAACAAGCGGGGCAGTTGGCTTTACCAGGTTTTTCTCGTAAGCGATCTCGATGATGTGGCGCTCAATTTCCTCAATGGCAACAGGCGGTTTGTTGATGCCTAACACACATGCAGATTCGCATGGGGCAGGGCAGATCCGGCCTGTAAACTCAGGGAAGTTATTAGTTGATGATAATATATGGTAAGCTTCTTCCCAGTTTTTACGATACACGGCATCGTTAAACTCAGGAATGATATTACCAAGGGGGCATCCCGAATGGCAGAAAGGGATACCGCAATTCATACACCTGGCCGATTGCTGGTTAAGCTTTTCTTCAGTATATAAATTCACAAATTCGTTATAGTTCTTAACGCGTTCAGCAGCCGGAACTTTTGATGGAAGTTCGCGATTAAACTCCTGAAATCCTGTAGGTTTTCCCATTTCTTAGCCTATGGTTTGATATTGTAATTTCTCTAATACTTTTTTATACTCTCTCGGGAATACTTTCACAAACTGGGTTGATGCTTCATTCCAGTTGTTTAGTATCTTTTGCGCCAGCTTGCTGCCTGTTAAGGTGATGTGTTTACGCAGCAGGGTGAGGATCTGTTCTTCGTCTTGTACACTTAGCGGGTCAAGGTCAACCATCTCAGTATTGCAATTTTCTGCAAACGTACCTTCAGGATTATAAACCCACGCTATACCTCCGCTCA
>JGI24737J22298_10000078_pt1 | contig 28797 bp, 29 predicted proteins | sample KBSCornC3_FD_22298 | JGI IMG/M metagenome (IMG submission 22298) | reverse complement strand
CCATCCTGTTCACCTCACGGGATCATGAACTGGTTGAAACGGTAGCCAATCGGATTATTGAGTTAACACCAGGTGGTTACATTGACAAACTCATGACCTACGATGAATACATCAACAGTCCCGTAGTGCAAAAACAACAGGAAGATTTATACGCCGCTGTATAATAGCGGGCAAGGAGTATATGAAGCCTGGTAGTATAATACTACCGGGCCTTTATATTTATAACTTATAATAAGTTAAACCCGGAGGCCTGCGTTTCAAGCTGATTAATAGTAGATTCGTCGCTAAATAGATAAAAATGATCTTTAGTGTACGAATATTGAACATTTAAGCCGTTTTGGGCAATAAAATCTTTAACAACGCTTTCATACAGCAGCTTGTTAATTTTGAGTAATTTTCTTTTTTTCATGAGAGATAGATATTAAGTTTTACAATTTAAGCAGCTTTTGTTAAAATTCAAACAAAAAAATCAACATTTTGTTATGAAGTTGCTATAATTGACTTTTTTTACCCGAGCCTGGGGATGAAATGAACACCAGGAAGATGAAAAGGAGGTTATTACTCTAACCGTTAAGTTTACATAAGCAGATTAAAATAATTGATAACTATGAATAATTCAGCCTGCTGAAAAAGAAAATAATTTGCATATTTGCAACCCGGCAAAAGCTGGTACATATGACTCCGTAGCTCAGCTGGTAGAGCAAATGACTCTTAATCATTGGGTCGAGAGTTCGAATCTCTCCGGGGTCACCTTTTTAGGCAAGTTGTCAATTTTATTGGCAACTTTTTTTATGGCTTCACAACCGATAAACATGTTGGTTTAGCTTAAAGAAATATTTTACATGAGCCCTGGCTTTAATCAATAACCCATTGAATTTGTATCGATATTTTCTTAGGTTTGAGAAAGCGATAAACTACCTAAACTCACTTGATGCCCTTTACACTCCATTTTACATTTTATTACATTGCGTTTTTAGGTGCTGTATTTATCAGCTTAACGCTATCACTATTTTTATGGATATCCCCAAAGGAGAACCAGTCTGCAAACCGTTGGTTGGCAATTTTAATGTTCGCTGTTGCTTTATGGATAATCCGGATTTTAACAATTGATGTTGGCCTCGTGACGTGCATTCCATTATGGAACGGTCTGAACATTTGGCTGCCAATTACTTTTGGCCCTTTGATCTACTTTTACGTGCGTCAGATAACCCGGCCCAGGTATATCTTCAAACGCAGGGATTTGCTGCACTTCATCCCCTTGGTGCCTGAATTGGGTGCTCAGGTATTTGCTGCAATACAAAACATTGAGACGGGTAACGTTATTTACAACAACGTTAACTCAATCTTACAATTATTGGCATTCCTGTCAATTACTGTCTATTTATTTCTCTGTTATGTACAAATTGATTGTTTTTACAAGGAAAAACAATTTCAAGCGGGAGACCGCTACCGCAATGAGTTACGCTGGTTGGATCGCTCACTTGCCGGAGTCCTTATCTTATGGTTATTATGGATACCGTTTACAGCTGTTAACTATTTTTATTACCGTTATGAGCTAAGCATACACTATTACTATTCCCTATACCTGCTTTTAATATCCATTATCATTTGGATTGCAGGCAAGAGTCATTTAAAAGCAGAAATTATTGATGCAAATGATCATCAAGCAAAACCATTATTACCGGCAGATCTGAAACAAAAAGGTTCCTGGTTAAAAATGGAAGTTAAGGAGAAAGGATATTACCGTGACGCAGAATTAAGTCTGAGCTCGCTTGCTGAAAAGCTCGGCTTGCATACGCATGAATTATCCCGGATCATTAATACGGTCTTCAAAAAAAGCTTCAACGATTTTATTAATGAATACCGTGTCCGCGAGGTTGCGCTTAAAATGCAGGATTCCTCATATGACCATATCACCCTGCTCGGCCTCGCCTACGGGTCGGGCTTTAATTCACAAAGCAGTTTCCATCGTGTTTTTAAGCAATTTACCGGTAAAACCCCTCTGGAGTATAAAAATCACCTTCAAAAAGTTATGCCAACTTATAACTTGGGAGGTTTTACCCGAACTATGCCGTTAATATTGAACCACCTAAGCCTTTCGGGGTGGGCGCGTGACACATTAACCGGCAGTCATATGATAAAAAACTATTTTAAAATTGCATTCCGCGGATTTGGGAGGCATAAGCTATTTACACTGATAAACATTATTGGTTTATCCATCGGTATAAGTGCTTTCCTGGCCATTTACTTTATTGTACACTACGATTTTACGTTTGATAAATTTCACAAGGACAGTGACCGGATTTACCGCGTTGTCATGAACATGTCATTCCAGGGGCATAAAAACTATTCGAGTGGTGTACCTGGCCCGTTGGCCGAGGCGATTAAGAGCCAGGCTGCAGGAATAGAAAATATAACGCCACTATATACTCTGTGGCCTCATTTTGTTTATATCGACAAAGATAAAAATACACAAAAGCGGTTTAGAGACCTGGACAGGATAACACTTGCTAATCAGCAATATTTTAAAATTTTTAATTATGTCTGGCTTGCCGGCTCATCGCGACACGCGCTTGATGCGCCCGGCCAGGTGGTGTTAACATCCCAACAAGCCAGGCTTTACTTCCCGTCGTTATCATATTATCAAATGATTGGTAAAGTAGTTACCTATGATTCTCTCAAGACAACCGTTAGCGGCGTGGTTGAAACACTTACTGAAAATACCGACTTTAGCTTTCATGACTTTATATCCATTAGTACAATTACAACTAACAAACGTCTTTCTGATGATTTACATATAAACACCTGGGAGCGCATCCCTTCGGCATCGGAGGTCTTTGTAAAACTGGCACCGGGTACCCCAGCGCCCCGGGTTGTAAAACAGATCAATACCATTTTCAATAAAAGTAATCCGCCGGGTTTCGGAGTAAAAGGATTTACAGACAAAGTGGATCTGACTTTGCAGCCATTGGATGATATTCACTTCAATCCCAACTACAATATTTTTAACTTCTCATCGCCGGCGAGCAAAACGACACTTTACGGCTTATTGGCTATTGGTATTTTTTTGTTGTTACTCGCATGTATCAATTATGTAAATTTAACTACCGCCCAGGCCGCTCAAAGGGCAAAAGAAATTGGGATCCGCAAAACTTTGGGGAGCAGCCGAATGCAGTTAGTGTTCCAGTTTTTAAGTGAAACCTTGCTTATAACCTTCTTCGCGGTATGTATATCGGTGTTGCTTGCGCCAGTTATTTTAAAAATGTTTGCCGATGTTATATTCCCGGATATTCATGCCAATATGCTAAGGCCGGATGTAATGTTCTTCCTGCTGATTTTAACTATTGTGATAAGTATTTTGTCGGGTTTTTATCCCGCAATTGTATTATCAGGCTACAAGCCCGCGTCGGTGCTAAAAAACCAGGTGCAGGGCAATAGTAATAAAACGCGAAACGCATGGCTCCGTAAGTCGCTTACAGTTTCGCAGTTTGTTATAGCCCAATTTTTATTAATGGCTACTATTTTGGTAACCAGGCAGATTTATTACGCCTTACATAAAAACCTCGGATTTAAAAAGGATGCCATCCTGTTAATTAATACACCCTGGCAAAACACTAAGGCCAGCAGCAACCAGGTACTGCTGAACGAGTTTAGGTTGATGCCCCAGGTTGCCCTTGTGGGTTTAGGTAATGACCCGCCTTCGGCTAATGTATATAATTCGCTGCATGGCACCTACAACGATGGAAAAAAACAGATAATAACAGATGAAGTGACATTTAAGTCTGGTGATGAAAACTACATCAATATATACCAGCTAAAATTGCTTGCCGGCAGAAACATAAGTAAAGCCGACACGGGGAAAGGAATCATCATCAACAATACATATACTAAAGTATTAGGATTTACTAACCCCAATGATGTTATTGGGAAGCAGTTAAAATACGGTGGCGGCAAAGGCCGAAATGTAACTATTATTGGCGTAGTTACTGATTTTTATCAATGGTCGCTGCATTTCCCAATTCATCCGTTAGTTTTATTTTCGGGCAGTCCGGACCACCGACCAATGATGACGTTACATGTTAGTTTGAAACCAGAAACCGCTGGCGGCAATGAGTGGAAAACCGCCATTACAAATATGGGAAAGGTCTGGAAGAAGGTTTATCCCGACGATGATTTCGATTGCCATTTTTATGATGACACGATAGCCAGATTTTACGACGAAGAACAACACACCTCAATCCTGCTCAACTGGGCAACAGGTGTCTCGATATTGATCAGTTGCCTCGGGTTGTTAGGTCTTGCCGTTTACACCACCAATCAACGAACAAAGGAAATTGGTATACGAAAAGTATTTGGTGCCAGTGTTGCGCAAATAGTGATCCTCTTATCAACCGAACTGGTATCGCTTATTTTACTCGCTTTTATCGTCGTAACGCCGATTGCATGGTACGCAGTTAATAAATGGATGGAAGGCTTTGCCGACCATGTAGCTATCAGCTGGTGGGTATTTGTTATCAGCGGTGCTGGAATGCTGCTAATAGGATTATTTACCTTAAGTTTCCGAACCATTAGGGCTGGCATGGTGCCTCCGGTGAAGAGTTTGCGAAATGAATAACAGCATATCACTGCTTTCATTTAACAAGTTGCAAAAAAAAACATTATATATTATCTGGCGAAGGTGCCCGAATATTATAGTTACTTTGGGGTTATAAGTCTTAATCCGCAAATAAACGTAAATCAAATAGAAAATAGTTCGAGATTTATAAAGTAGGGATGACTTTTTTAAGCAAGTTGTCAATTTTATTGGCGACTTTTTTTATTTTCATAACCCTGATTGAAGCTGTTTACTTCGGTACTTTATTTACTTCCCAAGGAGACTAAAATATCTCTATAGAGCTTGTCTGCTAATGCATTAATCTCTTTACAATCTTTACTATATCCACCTATGTTTTGTTTTTTATCATAAACATCAACAAGGATAATAACAGTTCTTGTTTGATTATTATTGAGGTCTGCTTCGCATTTTAAGTTATATTCGACATCTTCTACTTCAATATTGATATAGATAGCAAAGCATCTTTTCCATTACCTGTAATATCTTTAATTTTAAATTTTACACTATTATCGATTATTTCTGATTACGTTGATTTCGCTGATTTTTATTGCGAGGTTTTACCGATTATTTCTTGATTTCATCGATTTTGATTAGAAGCACATCTTATCATTAAACCAATTTGCCCGTTTTAACGGCATCTTGCAGGTTACGTACTTTAAATTTGGGGGTGTAACAGTATTGGGCCAGTTGTTTAACCCATGTTGTATTATAGCCAAACATCAGTTTAATAACTTTTACCCGGGTTGAGCCTTTGGGATAGCCATATTTATACCAACTGAATTTAGATGGATCTATATTGAACTGTTCGGCAAAATCGGCAAGAAAAAGGTCTATCTCAATGTCAAAAATATCCAGATCAAGATCAATACTGGTATCGAGGTTCAGGCTATGCGGATCAACCTTATGGATCTTATACCTGTTGCAATAATCAACTATAAATTCTTTTAAGGGTGGCAGTATCTCTTCCATTTAAACGAATGTTAATTTGACCATTTAAGTTATGAGACGTAGCTTTTTAAATAAGGTTGCATACAAATTTACTTTATTTTTAAATCGTTTAAATTGAACCTGATAGTTAATAAATGTTAAATATTTATTGCTGTACAATGGAGCTTTATGCTACTAAAATCAACCTGATGTATTATTATTGCACCAGGTAAACCAGATACTTCAAATGAACCTAAAAGTAATTGCCTTTGATGCCGACGACACCCTTTGGGTAAATGAACCTTACTTTCAAGCCACCGAAGAAAGGTTTTGCAGTCTGCTCGAAAATTTTTCGCCACAGCACACCATTTCCAAAGAGCTTTTTAAAGTTGAGGTTGATAACCTCCCACTTTATGGCTACGGGATAAAAGGCTATATCCTCAGCATGATAGAGGCAGCATTGAGCATTTCTGAAAAAAATATTAGCGTTGATGTAGTGGAAACCATATTACAATATGGTAAGGATATGCTTAATCAACCGATAGAGTTACTGAACGAGGTAGAACATGTTTTATCCTCATTAAAAGATCATTACAGGCTGGTGGTAGCCACCAAAGGCGATCTGCTTGACCAGGAGCGGAAGCTCAAAAAATCAGGGCTGGCACATTACTTTCACCATATCGAAATTATGAGTGATAAAAAGGAGGATGATTATATCAAGCTGATCAAACACCTTGACATCAATCCCGATGAGTTTATGATGATCGGCAATTCCTTAAAATCAGATGTAATGCCCGTGATCAACATTGGCGGGCATGCTGTTCACGTACCCTATCATACAACCTGGGCGCACGAACACGTAGAAACCGTTTTAACACACGAAAACTTCAAACATGTGCATAAGATCAGTGAAGTATTGGAATTTGTGAAGTTCTAAGTCTTGAGTCCTAAGTCGATTATACCAATTTAACTTTTGACTCAAGACTTAGAACTTAGGACTTAAACGCTCTTCTCCATTACAATTAGCTCAATATGCTGTTTGGCGTCACCAAAACGGCCATGCGCATGAAAAGGCTGGATTTCGCCGGTTGGTTTGTAGCCGCGGCGCTCATACCAGCTTATCAGTTCGGAGCGGATGCTGATTACTGTCATAGTTAAAGTATTGCAGTTATGCTTACGCGCGTAAACTTCTGCTTCTTCTATCAGTGCGCGGCCCACACCTTTATTCTGCAATAGTGGCGATACACTAAACATGCCAACATACAACTTTGGAGTTCTGACTTCAAGATAAACAGTACCTGTAATATTGCCATCCTCATCAGTATGCTTTAAAATGATGATATTTTCATCATTCATATACCCCGTCAGGGTTTGTTCATCAATACGGGCACCACCAATTAAGTCGGCCTCAGTTGTCCAACCCCGTTTGGAGCTTTCACCACGGTAAGCGCTGTTTACTAAAACATTAAGTTCGGGTACGTCGGTAAGGGTAGCTTGGGTTATTACAGGCATATGATTAATTTAAGGAGGCCAAAGGTAGTATTTGCGAACTTTAAATAAAAGGTTATAAGCCATATTTTTAAAGTCTGCGCACTATTATCAAATGACATTAAAAAAGCCATAAGTTTTAAAACCAAGCTGTATATTTAGTAGTTAATAACACATCTGTTTATATTAAATCCCGCCATGGCTTTTATAGATTACTACAAAGTATTAGAGCTCGATAAAAATGCATCCGAAAAGGATATTAAAAATGCTTACCGTAAACTGGCCCGCAAATATCACCCCGATCTTAACCCTAACGACGAAGATGCCCACAAAAAATTCCAGCAGCTAAACGAAGCAAATGAAGTATTAAGTGACCCGGAAAAGCGAAAGAAATACGACAAATATGGCGAGAACTGGCAGCATGGCGAAGCATACGAACAACAGGCGCGCCAACAGGCTGGCGCACAGGGAGGTTTTGGTGGGTATGGGGGCTTTACCGGAGCCGAAGGATTTGGCAGTGCCGAAGGGTTTGGAAGTGACGATTTTTCAGATTTCTTTCAATCGATGTTTGGCGGTGCAGGAGGCGCACGTAGCGGCAGGCAGGCAAAATACCGCGGGCAGGACTATAACGCCTCGTTAAGTTTAAACCTTCAAGACGTTCTTGAAACACATAAGCAAACCTTGACTGTCAATGGCAAAAACATCCGGATAACCATACCCGCAGGTATTGAAAACGGGCAAACTATCAAAATAGCCGGGCATGGAGCCCCGGGTGTAAACGGCGGTCCCGCCGGAGATCTGTATATTCAGTTTAATGTTGCACCTGATACAAATTTTAAGCGTGATGGTAATAATTTGTACACCACCTTGAAACTTGACCTGTACACTGCAGTTTTAGGTGGAGAAATAACTGCCGATACATTAAACGGCAAAGTTAAGGTGAAAGTAAAACCCGAAACTCAAAACGGCACTAAAGTAAAGCTCAAAGGCAAAGGTATGCCCGTTTACAAAAAAGAAAATGAATTTGGCGATCTGTACCTGACCTATGATATCCAAACTCCTACCAACCTCACCGAAAAACAGAAACAATTATTTGAAGAACTGGCAAAATCCTCAACCTAAATTAAAATCATTATGAAAACAGCAGAATTAATAGCAGCAAACGATTTTTGTGTATATCATAATGTTGAATACACGTTCATTACATCTTTACATGAAGCGGGCCTGGTTGAGGTAACCATCATTAATGAAATCGTCTTCATCCCTCAAACTGAGCTTCAAAAGTTGGAAAAACTGGTGAGCCTGTACGAATTGGATATTAACGTAGCCGGCATTGAAGCTATCTCCCACTTGCTTGACCGGGTGGAAAAATTACAGGAAGATATGCGGTATTTAAAAAACAGGTTGAGCTTATATGAATAAGAAAGCTATCTTTTCAGTAATGCTTAAACCAAATATTTATTCATCATCCGCTCGCTTACAATATTAGCTTCATCGATAACACGTTCTGGATATCCCATGGATTTGAGTATGGCGATTCCGTTAGTGTTTTTAAGCAGGCCTTGCTTCAGGATATAGTCAAATACCAGTATGCGCCCATCTTTTGATTCTGAAAAGGAATATACAACAAAATCTTCGTCGAGCAGTTCGGCCAGCTCAAGGTCATGGGTTGATACAAAAACAAAATTTTGGTTAGCGGTAATGTACGAAAGCACAGACTTAGCCGCCGCTATACGTTCGATGGTATTGGTACCCCTGAAAATCTCATCGATGATCACCAGGCTTTTTACATCTTCTTTCTGAGAACTGCCATCGATGATATTTAAAATAGCTAAGGCCTGTGCCTGGAAATAACTCTTGTGCTCATCTATGTTATCGCTGGTTTTGATGCTGGTTTGTATTTTGAGAAAAGGAGCCTTATAGGCCTTTGCACAACTTGTAAATATGGTTTGCGACAGTAGCGTATTTAATGCCAGCGCTTTAATAAATGTAGTTTTGCCAGACATGTTTGACCCAGTGATCAATGCCCCCCTGTCCGCATCAGTTGTATAAAGGGAATTGGTTACACAGTTAGCTACCAATGGGTGAAAAAGTTCGGTAATCTCTATTTTGCCATCAGCACCCGTAAACGCGGGCTTTGAAAAAAAAGGCATACCGTCGCGTACCGATTGTATGGCTATCAGCGTATCGGCCCGGCCAATAAATTTATACACTTCTTTAATATCGTCGCGGTATTTACTGACTTGTTTTAATGATGATATATAAGTATTGGGCTCAATCACAAAAAGCAGTTTAAACAAATGGAAGACTGCGTAAGCAATATCACTTTTACTGTTCACGAAGCCACTTTCTATATTTACAAACTTAAGCGCTCGTTTTAAACCCCTTAGGCTGGTCAGAGACTGCTTTACCTCGGGTACCTGACCAAATTTTCCGCTTTTAACTAACGCCACTGCAACTTTATGCATAACCAGCAATTGTGGTAACGACTTGGTACACCCTGAAATAGCCTTGCGGTTGCTGAAGTAAATAACAATGTTGTACGCAAACAACAATAGCAAAAAGATAAAGCTGAAAATGTTAGGAATAACAATCAGCGATAATAACGCAGCCAGGATCAGAAAAGGTGAAACCTTTATATAAAAATTAATTACCGATGCAAATACCGGTTCATGTGCCCTGAGAAAAAGATCGGCTATAAAATAAGCATCGGGGTGGTTAAGTTTTGACAATTCCACTTCAAGCAATTCGCGGCCGGGTATATCCATGTTAAGATCCTCAATATCATTGTCGAGGTCATGCAAAACATCAAGCTCGGTTGTAGGGCAATGTAATAAATTAAACAGGTATTGTTTGCCGGGCTTACTGTTTGTTCTGTCGATATAATTGAAAACACTTATCAGGTCAAGATCGTCAGCTGTTTGAGCCGAAAGCTTGTTTTTACTATCTGCCGAATCCAGGTAAATCTTTATTAAGTCAAAATTTCGGCGGGCGTTAACAGGTTGGCCCCACTTCTCCTGTATTTTTATCAGCCGCCTTTTTGCCCACCGTAATTTATCATAATATGACTTAATATAAAGCACTCCGGCTATGATAATGATAACTATAGCAGAAAAAACAAAGTAATACATGTTTAAAAATATAAAATTTTAATTAAACCAACTCAACCATCGCCAGTCATAATTATGTATTACAATTGAGGTATTAACTAAAATTTATGACCATGAAATTTATCCGATTTTCGATAATAGCGTTTGTGATGATGTTTTCATTTCAATTTGCAAAAGCTCAAAGCATAAGTATAAGCGCACATTTTGGCCGTCCTTATCATAGGGTAGTTTACACAAGCGGATATTACGGAACACCTGTTTATTATGGCAGAGACGTCTATTATGACCGTCCTGTTTATTATGGTCATCCGCGCTATTACGCAACAAGATATTATGACGCGCCAGTATACTATCAAAGGCACTACCGTGTTCATCGTTACTGCAGGAACTGGTAAAAGTATAAAGCCTCCGGATTGCCGGAGGCTTTCTTATAATAAGAAGTAACTATGCCAGTATAAAATAGCCACATGGTTTAACCAATACTATTCAAATGCACAATGTTAAAACCCGCTAAAAATGACAAGTAGCTGATGTATTGTGTGAAAATGCCGGAAATCATTGCTCAAATGTTACTTTGATCTATCCTTAAAAAAAGAATGTAATGCCTGTTGCGTAAATTCCGATAAAACCAATTCACCGCTTATAGCCGCACGTTGTTTAAGCAAATCATCCCAATTAGCAGTTCCTTCCCAAAGCACTTGTTTTAAGCCTGCAAGTGCTGCCGGGTTATATGAAGCTAATTTTTGAGTAAGCTCATATACAGCGGCATCAAGGCTTGGGGTATCTTCATAAACCTCATTATACAAGCCATTTTGTTTTGCCCATTGGGCAGTTTGAAAATCTGAAGCCCTGATCGTGAGTTGGGAAAATGCCGATAACCCTATTTTACGGATCACAGCGGGGGCTATCACAAAGGGGCCAATACCTATGGTAAGCTCGCTTAACTTTATTGATGCCGCCTCGCTGGCCAGGCAATAATCAGCAGCGGCGGCAAGTCCAACCCCTCCTCCAACTGCTTTACCCTGCACCCTCGCAATTATTATTTTAGGACATTTGCGGCAGGCACTAATCACGTTGGAAAACCCTTCAAAAAATAAAGCCCCGGCTTCCCTATCCTTAATTTGCAACAGTTCGTCAAAGCTTGCACCTGCGCAAAAAGTACGATCTCCCGCGCTCTTTAAAACAATGACTTTTGTTTCCGGGTTATTACCGGCACTGAATACCGCATTGGTAAGTTGTTTTAACAGCGCCGAGGGCAGGGAGTTTTGTGCCGGATGATAAAAACAAATGGTGGTTACACCATCAGGCTCATTTGTAAGGGATATATTTTCGTTTTCGGCAGACATATTTATTTTTCTATATAAGATGGCTTTCTAACCAATATCAGAAGTATTTATGTCAACTGCAATTTTGAACCGAAATTAACAATGTTTAATTTTCAAGCAAATGCAGTTCAAAATAAAAAGTAGCGCCTTTGCCAAGCTCGCTTTCAACCCCTATAGCACCGTTATGATTATTAATGATCTCAGCCGAGATATAAAGCCCCATGCCAAGGCCGCTCGTCATAAACTTTTTATCCTCTACACGATAAAACCGCTCAAAAATATGCTCGATCTGTGCGGCCGACAATCCGATGCCAAAGTCCGTTACTGATACACGCACTTTTCCGTTTATATTCCGGGTTTCAATAATGATATTTTTATTCTCGGTTGAATATTTTACAGAGTTGTTAATGAAATTTACGAGTACCTGTTCCAGTCGCCCGGCATTTCCCTCTATAAAAAAATCATTTTCCGATTTATTGATAAAATTAAATTCAGGGTATAGGTGGATGGCGTTTTCTAAAGTTGACGCTACCAGGTCACGAAGATTTACTTTCGCCATGGCATATTCAAGCCCTCCCGCATGAATCTTGCTTACATCAAGCAAATCGTTAACCAAACGCTGAAGCTTATTTAAAGCAGTGCCGGCCTTTTCAATATATTGTTTTACTATTGAGGGTACTTCCTCTTTTTTATAAGCCGAAATAAGCTGCAAATAACCTTTTAAACTGGTTAAAGGTGTTTTAAGTTCATGGCTGGCCACACCAATAAACTCATCCTTCAAATCAAGCTGCTTTTTTTGTTCTTCGATATCTGTCGCGGTACCTACCCAAAAAAGAATTTCTCCGTTATCATCTCTTAGCGGCACTGCCCGGTTAAGGTGCCAGCGATAAGTATTATCCCATCGGAGATACCTATTTTCCAGTTCAAAAATACTCCCGCTTTGCAAAGATTCGAGGTAAGCACTCATTGTTTTTTGCAGATCATCGGGGTGTACAATCTGTTGCCAGCCCCAGCCTGCTGTTTCACCATATCGCCTGCCCGTATAATCAAACCAGCGCTGATTATAAAAATCAACTTCGCCACCCGGCAAATTTGTCCAGGTCATTTGAGTAATGTTATTAGCCAGCAGCTTAAAATGTTCCCGGCTGATAAGCAGATCATTGGTACGCTCCCTTACAGTATCTTCCAGATCATTATTCAGCCTTTCGGCAATATTCTGGGCTTCTTCCAGCTGATCATTTTTAATCTTCAGTTCCCACTCGGTTTCCTTTTGAGCAGTCAAATCGGTCAGGATCAAACTCAACGCCGTTCCTTCATCAAGGTCAAGCGTGGTACATGATAATAAACACGGCGTTAGTTTACCATCCCGATTTGATAACAAAACCTCGCCCTTGCAATCGGCATTCCAGCCATCCCTGATTATCTGCTTATACTTCTCAACGGAAACTTCGGCTACAAAAATTTCAAAATTCAGGCCGATCACTTTTTCCAACGGTTCATCAACCATAGCCGCAAAGCTCGAATTGCTATATAATATAGTACCCTCACCATTCAACGTAACCGCTCCTTCGTTCATTTTTTCAATGAAAACGCGGTAGGTTTGATCGGCCGTTTTCAGTGTATAAAGCTGGTGGCCTTCATCATCTTTAACTATAAAGGCATCAACCTGACCATTACGAATAGCAGAAATGGTGTCGGTAGCTTCTTCTAACTGATAACGAAGCTTATTGTTTTCCGCAAGCAACTGCTCATATGTAAGTTTGTCCGGCTCCATAATTAGCTTTCTGTAAGTATTCCCAGTCCTTTTAAAACTTTGTCTGTGTTTGACATATCTCCGATAAGCTTGCGTTCGATGCCGGGAGATTTTTTAATAAGTAAAGGCAATGCTATGATCTGTTCTTTTTCGGCAATAAGTGGTTGCTGATAAACGTCGATTATCTCCAACTCGTAATTAGGCTTAAGATATTGCTCACAAATAATTTTTAAGTTGGCTATTGCCCTGACAGAATTGGGCGACGCCCCAATTACAAATAAACGCAATCGAAAAAACTGGTTTTCTCCCTGATCTAAAGGCAATTGGCTTTGCTCGGTCATGTAACTATTTACTTACTGGTATTATATTCAATCCAACCAAAACTTTTTCCTCGTTGCTCAAGTCGCCTATTATTTTGCGAATCGGTTCAGGTACTTTTCTTACCAGCGTGGGAATTGCAAATATTTGATCCCCTTCGGCCAGTTGAGGCTGCTGCAGCAAGTCAATTACTTCAATAACATACTGACCTTTTAAATGTTCTTCACAATATTTTTTTAGGTTGGTGAGCGCGGTAACTGATTTAGCAGTTTTGCCCGCCACATACAGCCTTAACTCATATTTTATAACTTCATCCAGTTCCATTATTTTTTACTTTTTGATTTACTTTTAAGCGTATCCGCATTTCCTCGGCGGATGTCGGTTATCTCCTGGCGGTTTCTTTCTATAATATTCTGTTTCAACTCTTCTTCCAGGTATATTTTGTTCAATTCCTCCTCTGTCGATTCAAATTCGGCCTGCAAGCTTGCAATTTTTGATTCAAGCATCATACGCCGGCGCAATATCTCTTTATCTTTACGGGATATAGCAAACTCTCTTAGTGCCACGCCTGTTTTTTCCCTTAATTTTTGTGCTTCCCTTGCCGATCCTGTGAGCACGCCATCGGGGCCAAGATAAACATCAACCAGGCTTAGCCCCTTATCGGTAATGGTAAACTCGCGTACCTGGTTTGAATGACTCATCCCACGCGACTTCATAATGTATAACCCCCGGTTACGTTCACCATTCGATTCGATATCCCTTACGAGCAGCCAGGTATCAACTAAAGATGATACACCTTCGTCGGTTTGTTCGCTTACCACTGTATTTAAACTAAGGGCGGTAAACATAACCGTGATCTGTTCGTCCTGTAAAAAATCTATCAGCCTGATCAGCATCGATTTTACTTCACTTACCGAACCCACCGTAATGAGGTTTGTAATCGGGTCGAGGATAACCGCTGCGGGCTTAAATCTTTTAATGATCTTGTAAATAGCAACGAGGTGCATTTCAATACCGTAAAGCGTAGGACGCGAGGCATGAAACTCAAGCAAGCCGTTGTCAATGTGTTTTTGCAGGTCGAGATTGATTGATTTCATGTTGCGAAGTATCTGCTTAGGTGCCTCCTCGAACGCAAAATAAAGGCACCTCTTTTTGTTGCCGCAAACCTCATTGGCAAAGCTGGCCGCAATGCTTGTTTTACCGGTACCCGCCGTGCCCGAAACGAGGATACTGCTGCCCTGAAAAAAACCTTTGCCTCCAAACATGCTGTCAAGAGAGGGTATCCCCGATGAAATTCGTTCGGATGAGACTTCTTTTTCCAGGCTTAAAGATGTGACCGGAAGTACAGAAATGCCATCTTCATCAATTAAAAAGGGATATTCGTTGGTACCATGCTGTGTGCCGCGATATTTTACCACGCGCAAACGACGGGTTGAGATCTGATTTATAACCCTGTGATCAAGCAGAATCACACAATCTGAAACGTATTCTTCAAGCCCCTGCCGGGTTAATGAAGAGCCGTCACCTTTTTCGCCGGTTATAATAGCAGTTACACCTTTTTCCTTTAAAAAAGCAAAAAGCCTTCTAAGCTCGGCCCTCAATATAGTTTGGTTTGATAAACCCGAAAAAAGATTTTCAAGAGTATCCAGTACTACTCTTTTTGCCCCGATGCTATCAATAGCAAAGCCTAAGCGAATAAACAAACCTTCCAGGTCATATTCGCCCGTCTCCTCAATCTCGCTTCGATCTATATGCACATGATCAAGTCTTAATTTCTTATCATCCTGGAGTTTAAGTAAATCAAAGCCCAGCGATGCTACGTTTGAAGCCAGTTCATCTGCTTTTTCTTCAAAAGCCATAAATACACCGGGCTCATTAAACTCAGTAGCGCCCCTCACGATAAACTCAAGGGACATAAGTGTTTTACCGCAACCCGCTTCACCACATATCAGCGTTGGTCTTCCATTAGGTAAACCACCGCCTGTTATTTCATCTAAACCGGTAATACCGGTAGGAGTTTTGGGCAATTGCTCAAACGTTATAAGCTGCTGTTTTTTATGCAATTTGGTCATAATAAATCCAATCTGTTTAAACTACCCGTATACCACAACCATCAAGTATACAGGATTTTGTTTTATTGGTATGGTAATAGTAATACTTATAAAATTGTTTTGGTATAATTGATTTTGTGAAGTAAAAAAAACAAAAAACGTGGTGAAATTACCGCACTATTAATACAAGTAACTCTCCTGATTATACAAACCATTGAATTCCATACCATCAAATTCTCCAAAAACAGATTTAAACATTTATACAGGTATCACTGTTTAAAAAAACAGGTATACGCTTCCGTAACCCCTTTTTATCAATAACTGCAGCTATATTAATATAACGGCATACTTCATTAATTGAAAATTATGAGGTATGAATTGAGATTTTGATCTTAATTATTATAGCCTATATTTATAAATATTATTTATATAATGAATAACGACGCCGGCATTCATCAACAATTAAACGAAGATATTTTTCGTATGCTGATCAGGGAATCTCCTACCCCGGTAGCATTATATATTGGCGAAACAATGGAGATCAGGATTGCTAATAAAGCCATGATAGATATATGGGGGAAGGGCGATGATGTTATTGGGCATCATTACTTTGACCTGCTTCCCGAATTCAAAGAGCCGGGTTTTCATGCAATATTATCAAATGTATACTATAACGGTACGGCTTATAAGTGGAAAGAGCAAAAGGTTGACGTTATGGTTGACGATAAACTTGAAGAATTTTACTTCGACTTTACTTTTAAACCATTACAGAATGCCGAGGGTGAAATTTGGGGCGTGTTGAATACAGCAACAGATGTTACCGAGCTGGTTAACACCCGTAAAAAGCTGGTTGAAAGTGAACAGCGTGCTCAATTTGCCTTGCAAGCTGCCGAACTGGGTACCTGGGATTTAAACCCCAGATTACAAACTGCAACATGGGACGACCGCTGTAAAGAACTTTGTGGTTTTCGAAAAGACGATGAAATAAAGTATGATGATCTGTTGAAATTTGTCCACCCGGAAGATGAGCAACGCTTGCGAACGGCAGTAATGCAGGCTTATGATCCTGTAAGCAATGGTAATTATGATATAATCGTCCGCACTGTTGATGACACAGGGTACTTGAAATATTGGATCCACCTGAAAGGTAAGGCTTACTTTAACGATAATCATGAACCTATCCGCTTTGCCGGCACCGTACAGGATATAACCCATGAAATATTAGATAAACAGGAACAACAAAAACTGATTGCGCTGATTGATAAAACAGCCGACGTGGTTGCAGTAGGCAGCATGGATGGTTCTGTAACCTATATCAATAAAACAGCCTACACTATATTAGGTATTGGGAGTACAAAAGAGGCTTTAAAACCCGGCGTTGAATATTTTGCAGATCATGAAGCAGACAAAGTAAATAATGAGATAAACCCCGCTGTACAGCAATACGGTAAGTGGGAAGGTGAAATGCACTACCGGCATTTTAAAACAGGAGAAAATATTCCGGTTTACGTTAACTGTTTCAGAATTGATGATCCGTTAAATGGCTTGCCCATTGGTATGGCATCCGTGGCCCGAGACCTGCGCCCCGAAAAAGCGGCAAGAAATGAACAGTATAAATTATTGTCGCTTATTAACCATAGCTCAGATTTTGTAAGCCTATCCAACCTTGACGGTAATGTAACCTATGTAAATACCGCCGGGCGAAAAATGTTGGGTATCAAAAGCGCCAATGAGCACAGGAGGCACAACAGCGAATATTTAATGCCTGATGAGCTTGATAAGCTGAAGGACAAAGTAAATCCAATTTTAATGAAGCATGGCAAATGGAGCGGTGAAGTACTTTACCGCCATTTTCAAACCGGCGAAGCCATACCTGTGTACGGCACCACCATGCTGGTTTACGACGCTGTAACCGGCTTACCACAGGGCCGGGCTTCAATTGCCAGGGATCTGCGAAGGGAAATTGCCGATAAAAAAGCCCTTACTGATAGTGAACGATTGCTTAAAAGCATTACTAATGCATCGCCAACAGTACTTTGGATGGCCGATGCTGAAGGTAATATCACTTACGTAAATCAAACCTGGACTGATTGGACCGGCATTAAATATGAGGATAATATGGGCGCAGGGTGGATCAACGCGCTTTTAGAAGAAGACAGAACCAGGGCCGGTGAAAAGTTCTTAGCCGATTTAAATGCCCGCCGGTTCTATGAAGTTGATTTTAGGATCACACGCCGGGATGGTGAAATAAGATGGTGTATAGCCACCGGCAATCCGCAATATAATGAGCAGGGGGAATTTACCGGGTACATAGGTGCCTGTACCGATGTTACCGATAAAACACTTGCCGAAAGCGAAGTGAAATTACGTAACAGGGAATTGAATAACCAGATCAGGCAGTTTGAGTTTGTTACTGGTTTTATGCCGGTGCAACTTTGGACGGCCCGCACGGATGGTCAGGTCGACTACTTTAATCAACGTGCTGTAGATTATTTTGGTGCCCAGGCAAGTGAAATAGCAGCATCCTGGCTCAATGCTATTCATCCTGATGATAGGGATGCTTGTGTTGAGGCTTGGAACTATGCAGTGAACACGGGTAATGTTTACCAATGTGAATTTAGATTAAAAGATAAAGATCAAAACTACAAGTGGCATTTGTCCAGGGCTTTACCTTTCATAATTGACGGTAAGATCATTAAATGGTTTGGCACTAATACAGATATTGATGAGCAGAAACAACTTCAGCGTCAAAAAGACGATTTTTTAGGTATTGCAAGTCATGAATTGAAAACTCCTGTTACCAGCATAAAAGCATATGCCCAGGTATTGGGCGCTATGCTTGCCAAAGAAGGAGAACATAAAAAGGCCGAAATGGTGCTTAGAATGGATGCCCAGATCAACCGGCTAACAAACCTCATAGGTGATTTGCTTGATGTTACCAAGATTAACTCGGGCAGGCTACAGTTCAATAAAACATGGTTCGATTTTAATGAAACCCTGCAGGAAACTGTTGAAGACCTGCAGCACACTACTCAAAAACATAAGCTTATCCAAAACTTTACCCCAACTGGCCGTATTTATTCAGACAAAGATCGTGTAAGCCAGGTTATTACCAACCTTATTACAAATGCTATCAAATATTCGCCTCATACCGATACCATCATCATCAACACTCGCCGCGAAAACAATGAGGTGATTGTTTGTGTGCAGGATTTTGGCATCGGGATACCCGAAGACAAGAAGGACCGGGTATTTGAGCAATTTTACCGCGTAAGTGGGAACAAGCAGCATACTTTCCCCGGTTTGGGGTTGGGATTATACATCTCGTCAGAAATTATCAAGCGTGAAGGCGGCAGAATGTGGGTAAACAGCATTGAAGGCAAAGGGTCTACTTTTTGCTTTGCATTACCTGTAGATGATGCTAACAGTTAATCATTTGTTAGATAGTTTACAATTCAGGTAAGTTTATCACAGCTAATTTCAGAGGGTTTAACCAAGCCCTTACGCCTAAGATGGATACAAAGAACAAGAAAATCATGATTGCAGATGATGACCCCGGCATTGTTGATGCTATGGAAATGCTGCTTGAATTTGAAGGCTACGAGGTAACCTCAACCGTAGATGGTACAACAGTACTTGATATGAAAGACGAACTCCCCGACTTGCTACTGTTAGATATCTGGATGAGCGGCGAAGACGGTCGCGATATCTGCAAGAAGCTAAAGCAAGACAAGCTAACTAAAGATATACCTGTTATCATGATATCGGCAAGTCGCGATATACGTGATTCTGCAATGATGGCGGGTGCCGACGACTTTTTAGCCAAGCCTTTTGATATGAATGAGTTACTAAAAAAAGTGGCCCATTTTGTTCAAAAACCTTAATAATCAATATCAATCAACTAAATAACAATTACCCCTCTTCGGACAGAACCTTATGGCGACCGTCTCACCTGGTTGCCGGTTCTTCCCGTTGCTTAAACGCACCTTTAAAATCAATAAAAGTAACATGCTGAAATGCTGTTACCCCTCCTCGGGAAGAGCCCTGACTGTGCTGTGTATCCAGTCACCGATTCATGTAGCTCAATGACTATTTAGCAAGTAAGCATCTAATTAAAATACAAAAACATTAACCCATATGATATGTTATTTATTTAAACAAAATAACAAAGCCATGGGAGTTTTACAGCACGTGCAACACCAGATCTCAGCGTTAAATGATCTGATCAAAATAAATAACGATAGAATAGCCGGATATCAAAAAGCAACCGAAGCAACAGATGAAGCCGGATTGAATTTACTTTTCAATGAATATATTGATCAAAGCAAAAACTACGTTAGTGAAATACGCGATTACATCCACGTATTAGGAGGAGATCCTGCCGACGGTACTACCCTCGCGGGAAAATTTTATCACGCCTGGATGGATGTAAAATCGGTTTTTGTCAGTAAAGACAGTCGCTCGATACTTTCGAATTGCGAATATGGCGAGGATATAGCAAAAAAAGCTTATCGCGCCGCGCTTGATGATAAGGAGCTGATATGGGAAGATGAGCAGGTTGTAACCCTGCTTAATAACCATTTAGAAGGTTTAAAAAAAGCGCATGATACCATTAAATCGTTAAGAGATACGGTTAATGCCTGATCATAATTTTTGTTATATTGAGCAAATGAACAATTCAAATCAATCATTTTTTTCGGCATGCCGCATACCTGGTCAATACGCTAAGGTTGCCTGCACACAGGATAAGGTAATTTATACGCTTTCGGAATTAAAGCAGGCCACAGTTGCTGATATAGCGTTGAAGTTAAGGGAGTATGAACCAACGGTAAATACTTTCACACATGAGAAAAACACAATTGAAGTGCTTGACTATTTGTTTGCCCGCGGTTTGGTAAAGATCACCAAACAAAACGGCGAGTTAAACTACAACCTGGTTAAAGCTTAAGCAGGTTGTAGTTAATGCATTTTATTACATACCTGGCGCAAGTGGTTTGGCCGAAACTACGCTGTCAACTACAAAAACGCTCACCCCTCTCCATGGCAGCGTGTGCAGGTATTCTTTATAGTGAAGTTCTAAAAATGAGCCTGCGTTGCTGCTCAGTTCTTTTGCTACTTTTTCGTCGGTTACCGAAAATATAAATTCATTTGAGCCAATTGTGCCCCCTGTAACCTGTGTGCGGAGTCCGCTTTGAATTAGTCGGCCTTCATAAGTTTTAAATACGTAACCTTTCTTTACAAAATAGTTCATGGTACCGGCTTTGGTTCCCTCGCCAAAAACAAAATAATATCGATAGTAAAAAAAGCCCACTATAATCAGTAGTAATATGAGGCTGATAATAACCTTGGTTTTTGTTTTCATCGGAGATTTTATTTGCTAAACTAAGCTACAAAAACTTAGCAGGTAAGCAAACATTTATATCATGACCATCGCCTGTTTAGTTTGCCGGCTTCTCACCTTCTTTAATTTTCGTGAGGTTTACTTTTTTAAAGGACTCCACTAAGAAGGTAACCAAACCGGTTAGGCTAAAAGGTGGATCATTGGTAGTTAGCGTAAGTTTGTCCTTATTGTTTTCAAAATCGATATCCAGGTAATAATTAGGTGCATCTGTAACCTGACTGCTCTGTTTCCAATCGTACATTTTTTTTAACTCGCTCCGTTTTAGCCAATAGTTCAGACTATCAAGTTGCTGGTTAGTGAGCTTCCCGGCATAATCACCTTTGTAGGGATCCGCAAATTCGCCCCCTTTTAAACGATACGTACCATCAGCCCAAATGTTGATCAGTAATTGAGGGCAATTGCCATAACAGGTTGAGGATAGGAAACGAAGTTTTGAAAATTTGATCCCGTTATCGAAACTGGATTTATAGTTTTTAAACTGCAAGGGAGGGCGACCAGCTAATTTTATGGCATTATCATTAACAGCTTTGATTGTAAGTTTTTTACCATCGAAATAGTTGATGATAAACTTAGAAACATCAATATGCTGTTGCTTAAAATTATCTGCACTGGTAGTATATGTATCAATTATTTTAAGCGTATCATGCTCTATTTTGTATTTGTTTTCGTGTTTCTTATATCCATCCAAATTAAAATAAACCTTGCCGCTATTAAAATAAAGATAACCGAGATCTTCGGTTATCCACTGTTCTGATTCAACAGTAGCATGCTGGCCCGTTACCGGGCCGCACAGGATAGTCAGAAATAAGATAAGCAGTGATACGCTTTTCATGTAAACTAAACTTACAAACTCAAATAATATTGGGTAAGCGATTCAAAATCGTCAAACTTATGATCATAGTCATCGGTATTACCAAAGCCGTAACTAACAAACACAAATGGTATACCGGCAAGGCGTGTTTGTTCAGCATCGCTATTAGTATCGCCTATGTAAACCGGGTTCTGCAAATTGTGTTTATTCATGAGCAGATGCATATTGTGGTTTTTAGGCATCTGGTTGGTGCCATAAGCCATGCTATCTGTAATAACCTCATTAATGCCTGCCCATGTTAAAAACAGCGGAATAATACCAACAGCACAGTTACTTAATACAAATAATTTGTATTTGCCTGCCAATTGTACCAGGCCTTCAGTAACTCCTTTATACACAATGCCACCGCTGGTTGGTAATATTTCGCGCCTTACCTGGTTTACCGCGTTATAGATCTCCATCCCCTTTTCCTCATCAAATTCGGGCAGCATTACCCGGGTAAGCTTTTTACCATCCATACCTATCACGTGCAACAGTTCATCTCGTTTAATAGTCCTTTGAATGTCAAGCTTTTGAAATATCAGGTTCCATGATTCGGCGTAGGTGTCAACGGCATCCCAAAGGGTTCCGTCCATATCAAAAATGAGGCTATCGGGTTTATGCATTAGCTAAAAGTATGTTTTTCGCTAAGATGAAAAATTAACGGCAATTAATGTTCATGTTTTCTTCATTATTAATCCTCACCTTAGCATTGTGATAAGGTTAACGCGGGTCGGCTTAGCAGGAGGCTGAGCCCGCAAAGAACCCCCGCCTCTCGGCGGGGGTTTCTTTTATAACGGGTTGCCTTTTTAGTCGTAAATCTAAAGTTCTGGGTCATGATTTTCCTCCAAGACTTCCTATTTAGAACTTAAGGCTTAAGACTTCAAATTAAAGGCTTATCCCATCCCCTACTTTATAAATTTCATGAAACTTGATTCCTTGCTTGTCAAAATGTTTTTTGTACGCGGCATAGCGCTGAAGTATAAAGAAATCTTTTGCATAGCCGTCATGTACAGGAAATATCTGTTTAGGATGTAACTCATCAGCAAAAGCAGAAATTGTTGGTTCGTTGGCAAATGGCGCCATGGTAACCATAATTAATAATTCAATTCCTTTAAAATTCAACAGTTTATCCTCCATCGAATCAACCGGGTGCAGCACTTTATTATTGATCAGGAAACCCGTCATTTGTGGCAGTGGGTTATCCATAATAAGCTCATGTCTCACCGGGAAAGCCTGGAGTTTAAATGGCCCTGCCCGATGGGTGCCCTCTTCAAGAAGTATATATTTTAAATTGATCTTATCCAATTCCCTTCCTACCTGTGAATTTGTAATAATCACCGCCCCGCTTAATTCAACTATATTTTTTAAAATGTCGACATCGAAATGGTCGGGGTGGATATGCGTAATTACTATACTTTGTACATCGCCAAACATTTGCGCTGTAACTAACCCCTCGGCAAAAGAAAACTTTCCCGGATCAAATAATAACTGGTAACCATCCAACTCAAAAAGTAGGCACGAATGCAGGTACTTTGATATTTTCATAAGCAGATAGGAGTTTATTTCCTAAAGATACATAGGAAAGGATTATGAAGTTTGAAAAAAGTTAAACCCGATGGAAAAGCGGATATCACGCTCGGTGTTTGCACTCCAGGAATTTAGGGAGCGAATTATAAAAGCGTAAGCCTTACGAGGTTTTAAAACTTCGTAAGGCTGGTTGGCTCTACAACAGCTCCGTTGCCAAATTGGCCAGCTCGCTCCTTTCCCCTTTTTGCAGGGTGATGTGTGCATAAAGCGGATGCCCTTTAGCTTTATCTATCAGGTAAGAGAGTCCATTACTTTCGGCATCGAGATATGGAGTATCTATCTGGTAAATATCACCTGTAAATACAAATTTGCTATTTTCACCGGCCCTGGATATGATAGTTTTCACCTCGTGCGGGGTGAGGTTTTGCGCTTCATCAACAATAAAAAAAATCTTACTAAGTGTACGCCCTCGGATAAATGCCAGCGGGGCGATCGAGATTTTATCATTATTAACCAACTCATCAATTTTGGCCTGCATTTTTTCGTCATCAGCAAATTGATCCTTTATAAATTTCAGGTTATCCCATATCGGGGCCATATAAGGATCAATCTTCGATTTGATATCACCAGGTAAAAAGCCTATATCTTTATTGCTTAAAGGAACAATAGGGCGGGTAACAAAGATTTGGCGATAATATTTACGTTGCTCAAGTGCGCTGGCCAAAGCTAATAGCGTTTTACCCGTGCCGGCGTTTCCTTGTATAGTTACCAATTTAATATCCGGGTGCAATAACGCATGAATAGCAAAAGACTGCTCGATATTACGAGGGTGAATATTTAAAACAGGCTGCTCGGTAACTTTTTCAAGCTGCTTAGTTTGTGAATTGTAAAAACCTACAGTATCTCCTTTTTTCCCTTTTAATACATAAAAGTGATTGTTGGTGTAAGAGCCTATCTTTAAATTTTCGGCCGGTACGTTTTCGTTTTTATTCAGGGTAGTAATGAGCTTTTCAGTCACCTTATCTATATCCGTTTTACCTGTATAAAGTTCCTCCAGGTTTTTGATCTTGCCCGTTTCATAATCTTCGGCATGCAAATTAAGGGCTTTGGCTTTAAGGCGAAGGCAAATATCTTTTGATACCAACACTACTTTTTTGCCAGGATTTTCCTCCTGCAAGCCGAGGGCCGCGTTGAGGATGCGGTGATCCGTTTTATCTGAACCAAAAATCTGCTCGGCATCCTGGCCGGTAGTTTTAGTATCCATGGCAACTTTAAAGCTGCCTTTGGTTTTTCCGTTAAGGGGGATCCATTCATTGATCAGCCCATTGTGCGATAGCTCATCCATGAGCCGGATAAAGCTTCGGGCCTCGAAGTTTCGGGTATCGTTACCGTTCTTTTTATTATCGAGCTCCTCCAATACCTGGATGGGTATGGCAACATCGTGCTCCTGAAAGTTTTGAAATGCGTTGTGATCATACAGGATCACAGAAGTATCTAAAACAAATATTTTCTTCTGATTACGCCGGCCGTCCTTCATATCCGCCTAAAATAACGATTTTAAGGTTTGAAGAAAAATTTCTCCTCAAACAAAAAACCTGTAAAAGCGAAAACGGGAGTCATCTCTTGCGATTTGAACTCCCGTTTCCAAACTGTTGTTTAACCGTAGTTGCCCAACAGTATCAAGTTTTGTGTATCTATAACCGACATGATTTTCGTCCGTTGCTCTTACGAGCGGTCGACTATCTTCAATGTCACCGGTTTCTGTTGTTTCCCTCCGTAGAGTTCTTCTTCTTAATTCCGGTACCTCCTTTAATCACTTTCTTTTTTCTAAAGACTCTCGCCTTTTTCATTTTTTCTTGTGACTCAGGGACTTCCCTTGATCTTTAGTTCCCCCGAAGGTTCACCCGATTCAATTTCTGTTTTCCTGAAAGGCTGTCAAAGTACGTCGTTCTTGATGATTTCAATATCGGGACATTACCTTGATTTGACAAATGTTTTTGATTGTTTTTATTAACAGGTTATTAACAACAAATCAACACTTATTAACATTGGCTTTTAGTCCCATTTAAGTATAAATAAGGTGCTTTATTGAAGTACATACTACATTATTAACATTGCCTATTATTAACAAAAGGCATGAAAAACCAGTTCTATCGAAAAAGAAAAAATGCGTAAAATCGGCAAAACGTTAAATTTTCTCTGTTAAATGCCGCCAGTATCGTCTGGGAATGTGACGCACATGAAGCCTGGTATTTTTACGCGAAACAATGTTTACGCTATTAAAATAATTCTTCCAAAGGTTTTGATAAACACACTCATCTTCGCTATATGCCGCAATAACATCAACAGGTTTGTGCATTTCATCGAAACCCATTTCAATAAATTGGGTATCATGAAGATCATAATATAGCCCGTACTTCCGTTTAATATCATAGATCATCCATTTTTGGTCAGCGTAACGGCTTTTAAAATGCTTTGTTAACAACGGCAATACATTAAAATCAGGCTCAATGGCAGCATAAAAAGTTCCGTCATTCAGTTTTTGAAACCTAACAAAAGCCTCCATCCTGTGTTTTTCGCGCCGTACCATTTTTAAAATTTCCGACAGGCGCATCACATATTTATTGCTATAATCTTCTTCAATATTTTGGTCGCTGTCAAAAACATGGCGGATAAAACCAAGCACGTTGCAGTCTTCGCCGGCAATTTCGGCCATGTGGCTAATGTAAAGACGCTGTACCCCGGCTGCTGAAAGCTTTTTGCGCAACCCTCTTAATACCCGGTTGACCCGTACTTCGTTAGTAACGATGGGAATAACCTCTTCAAACAAGGCACTGTTACGCCACTCCCCTTTCAATAACTTTACAGGATACAGTTTACGCTCGTAAATTTCAAACACAGCTGTAAGCAGCCCCTCAAACGTTCCGTCGTAAATCAGTGTATTCATTGTCAAAACAGTTTAAGTTGGGTTTGTGTATTTTGAATGTACTTGCTTTGCGATTGGGCCATAATAAACTGCTTAATGTTTTGCCCCGTTAAATCCCGCCGTTCAAATTCATTGCTTTTGCAGGTAATAAAGTATCGCGCCCGGTTAATGGCCACTCCTATTTTTTTTAGCTGTTCCCAGCCCAGCCCGGAAAATTTACGTGCAGCCACAATTTTTTGTGCCGATAACAAACCGATACCTGGCACCCGGAGGATCAGTTGCAAATCGGCCTTGTTGATATCAATAGGAAAAGCCTGCATATTGCGGATTGCCCAGCTGAGTTTGGGATCGATATCCAGATCAAGTAATGGATTTTGACTATTGACGATCTCGTTTACATGGAAACCATAAAAACGCATAAGCCAGTCGGCCTGGTAAAGACGATTTTCGCGCACCAGCGGCACCGTGGTATTAAGAGCAGGTAGCCGCTTATCGGCCAGCACAGGTACATAACCCGAATAATATACCCGTTTTAAGTTAAAATTTCTGTAGAAATAATTAGCCGATTGCAGCACCTGCTGATCGCTTTCCGATGTGGCGCCGACAATTACCTGGGTACTTTGCCCTGCAGGTGCAAACATGGGGGCATTTTTAAAAAGCTTTTTCTCTTCTGTATTCCGGATGATCTCCTTGTTCAAAAAATGCATCGGGTCGATCATGTCCTGCCGGTTTTTATCAGGTGCCAGCAGCTTTAATCCGGCTTCAGTTGGCATTTCTAAATTCACACTGAGCCTGTCGGCATATAATCCAGCCTCTCGCATCAGCTCTACACTTGCACCGGGAATGGATTTTAAGTGAATGTATCCGTTAAAATTATGCTCGGTTCGCAGTTTTTTTGCTACGTGCACTAATCGCTCCATGGTATAATCGGCATCTTTAAAAATACCCGAACTTAAAAACAAGCCTTCGATATAATTGCGGCGATAAAAATTAATGGTGAGATCAACCACCTCCTGTACTGTAAATGCAGCACGTTTGATATCATTATTTTTGCGGGATACGCAATAAGCGCAGTCAAATATGCAGTGATTGGTAAGCAGAATCTTCAATAACGAAACACAACGCCCATCTTCCGTATAGCTATGGCAAATTCCGTTACTGGCATTTCCCAAACCCTTGTCTTTATTTTTCCTCTCACTGCCGCTCGATGCACATGATACATCATATTTAGCCGCATCGGCCAAAATATTAAGCTTTTCCGTTATCCTATCTTCATTCATACCAAATCAAAAATACTAATATTTTTAGTAATTAATGAAAGTGCGGGATAAATAAAAGGGGAAGGCCCTTTTGTTTTTTTCGCTGTATGCAATAATTATAAAAGCAAAATGGAATTCAACGACTGGTAAGGCTTGAAATATTCAGTTTTCATCATCGGTAAACTGAACCTTAAAAATCCTCCGGTTCTTAATTTCCGCTTTAGCAACGCTACGATTAATCAGACCATTTCCTTGAGTGCTTATACAGGATAGTGTCAGAGTGTTTGCATCGATATTACTATCCTTCATTTCACTTCAAAAATTAAATTAAAATAATCGTCGAACTCTTTTAACGAAATATAACAAAAACGCTATCCAAACGGCAAAGCCAATTATAAATAATGGTAGCTTGTTTTGTGCTGACAAAGCTGACATGAATGCGCCTGTACCAATGATAAATGTTAGGTAAAATAAAATGAATGTTCTCATATGGTTAAAATCATTATGCACTTACGAGGGACATAGTTTTACGTTGATCAATCGGGTTATTTATTTCCTTGGCTGGAGTTGGTTTTGGTTTGCCGGGCTTAGGTTTATTCAGCTCTCTGAAAAATTTCATAACAGCAGCCTGCACCTTATCAACGATTCCCCAGTCTTTTTCGATGTATATATCAGTGATTTTATGGTCGCCGTCAACGTGATTTAGCGCTTCAGCAATATTATCCTTGTCCATTTGGCACTTGTTTAGCGCTTACCCGCTTGATGGTCCACTTACTGATATTTTTGAAACCTCACCGGAACATGAACCCACTACATTTAAAGCGGGTAAAGCCAGTCAGACCAACAGTTACAACCGTTCCGGCAAGCATTTTTCGGTCACTATAGAAAGGGTGCATACCGAAATCGTGGAGGCCCTGGAAAAACACCTTGCGCCGCCCTTCACGCTTGTTAAGGAAAATATCGCGATTGAAGTCATGTATTTTCATGGTCATCCCGCCGACATAGTTACCAGGCATAACAGCAAAGAAATTACCATTTACGAGGTAAAGACTTCACTTTCGGCACGCAGAAATATACGTGAAGCATTGGCCCAACTATTAGATTACGCCTGTCATGCTGATGAGCTAAAGGTCAGAAAGCTAATCATCGTTTCACCTGTCAAACTGTTAAATGCCGATCAGGAATATTTAAATCAGCTTTCAGCTATCGTTGATCACCAGCTGGAATACTGGTTTTACGATAAA
>JGI24737J22298_10000077_pt1 | contig 28981 bp, 27 predicted proteins | sample KBSCornC3_FD_22298 | JGI IMG/M metagenome (IMG submission 22298) | reverse complement strand
ACCTGAATTTCAGGTTTAGTTTACCATCCAGGCCTACCTGACCTTCAAACCTTGGCCTGAAGCCGGCAATACGCATTTTGGTGCGCTCGATAGTCATGATGTTATTAGCTATGGTACTTTTGATATCAACCTTTTTCACATCACCATGTCCAACACTGTCATGACCGGTTTGCTTGCCAACCGCGCTTAATAATTTTAATCCGTATACTTTTACTTGTTTTACAGAAAGTACACCGCCGCCTTTTAGTGAGGGATAAACCGGCTTCATATCGCTGTTAAGCTTACCTGCCAGCTTATAATCTAAAGATACAACACCTTGTACATGCTCGGCCGAAGTTGCCATATCATGAAACAATTTGATCTCACGGTAAGCACGTTGAATGTCAAACTCTTTGGCGTTGATATGGTAATCAAAAAATGCTTTTTGCGGGTTGATGCTGCCATAAGTGGCATCCATAACTACGGGAGCACCTATCAGGCTGAAACCGGTTTGCTTAAGTACAATTTGCCCGTTCGTGACGTTCATTGCACCTTTAGCATCACTGATATTCAAACCGTTATATTTTATCTTTTTAACATCAGCAGCAAAATTAAGATCGAGATTGGATGGTACCAATATCACGCCAGCTGACTTAGTCGGTTTGGCAGATGCAGGCACACCGGCAAAGGCCATAAAATCATCAGCAATGATCAGATCGCTCTTTAGGTTAAACTCGCCTTTTAACGGCGAATTTGGTTGCATAGCATAACCTATTACATTGGATAAAGCACCATCAAGCACCACTATTGATTTGCCATAGTTAGCCTTAAACTGATCGAACTTCATCTTATCCTGGTTAAAGCTAAATACGCCGTTGGTGATAAAAAACGGTTTCGGGAATAGTTCTGTTGTAAGCTTGATATTCTTCACCTTCATGCTGCCGGAGTTATCCAGCTTATCATAGTGCCCCGAAGTAGCATCGCTTTGTTTACCCTTCAGTTTGAAGTTGGTGCTTACAAAACCATTTACGTCATATCCTTTTACCGCAAATACTTTATAAATTTTACCCAGATCGAGGCTACCGTGCGAGGCTACGTTATAATCAAGGTCATCAAAATTGCGGAGATTGGCCCTCAGCAAAAATGGCTGGCCTTCAAAATTGAACGACACCGGTTTAATGTTCACCTTAAGCCCTTTTAACGAGCCGGTATTATTAAAAATATTCACGCTAACCTGCACATTTTGCATTGGGTGCGGATAGTATTTGGTTTGGATATATCCGTTTTTCAGGTTGATCTCAGCATTGGTAACCGGAAAGATGCGGCGGGCCGGGATATACCTGCCTTTACTTTGCAGGTTAGCATCAAAATCGCCACGGAAATCAATACTATCAACCGGATAAAACTGCTTGATATCATCTAAATGGAATTTAGCATTCAACCCGACATCAATCAATGCGCCAGCCTTATTGCTTAATTTCAAATAGCCCTTTATGTAATTATTAAGTGCGTTGATGTTCAGGTTGCGCACATCCATAGTGGCGTTGGCAATGTTATGATCGGGACAGGCTGCATCCAGGTCAAAACTGATATTGTTGATGGACTGTGGCAGTTTGGTGTATTTAAAATACCCGTTCCGGAATGTCGACTTTAGTTTGAATTGAGGGATACTGGTTATCACGGTATCAACTTTTTTCCTTAGGCCCGTTTTCCTGATGCCGGTGGTGTATTTACCTTCGGCCAGTAAATGAAGGCCATACCTTCCTTTTACCTGGAATGGTTTAATGCCAAAAACCTTGTACCATTGCTCCAGGTCAATTTCGGTGTTCACTTTAGCATAAATATATGGCGATTTGATCCCTTTTAATTTCAATACCGAACCAAAGTAATCCTTGCCAATATTGAAGTAAACAGAATCTATATTAACGTTTAAGCTGTCAGGATTAAGTCCCGGCAAACTGGCGTCCATATTCAGGTACAGATTTTTAACCGGCGCAGGAGTACTCTTGTTAACGATGGAGCCGTCGCGCACTTTCATGCTGATACCCAAATTAGGCATAATATTTTTTGAGGCGATGTACTTTCCGCTAAGATCAAGCTGAATGATGCCGTTGCCGCTGATATCCATGTTATCAACATATTTGGCGTATTCATCCGGTATGGCGGTAAAAACGTCACCAAGGTCATTCTGATCGCTCCTGATCTTGAAATCCATATCATAACCATCTTTCAGGAACTCAAACCGGCCTTTAAATTTAACCGGGAGTTTGTTAATAAGCAGATCATTTTTTTGAAATGCGAAGGCCAATGATTTGGTATTGATACTGGTAACCAGATCTGCATTTACTTTTTTCTTAAGTACGTAAGCTTTGTTACCGTAATAAAAATCTACTGACGCCGCGTCCACATGGCTATAAAGGTCGAAGATATCTTTGCTTAAATCACCGCTGCCTTTGTAGTTAAGCTCGCGCGCGTTGATCTGCATGGGCAATGAACGGTCGTCATAAACCAGGTGGCTTTTGTCTATCAAAATCTGTTCTATCCCTNATGATGCGCTTGCGGTATCCGCTTTATTATCCTGTTTAGGTGGAGATGATTTGTAAACATTGTAATTGGCTTTACCGGCACTGTCAACCTGGATGTTGATCAACGCATGATCAAGATAGATCTTATTTACATTGACTTTGCTTTTAAACACCGAAGAAAGATCTATAGCCAGCGAAATTTCCTTAGCCGAAATTAGTGTGTCATTCTGAAAAGGCACGCTGCCATTCAGTACAAAATCATTCAACGTAAGCGTTAACGACGGGAATTTTTTAAAGAATGATAAGTGTGTGCTTGAGAAGGAAAGCTTGCTGTTTACGCTGCCGGCCGCCCATTGCTTTATCTTTTGCGTTACCGTTTCGGGAAAAAGGTAAGGTAAAAGGAACATCAACAGCAATAAACTAACAACGGTGATGGCGCTTATTTTAAGCGTTTTAACCAATATTTTTTTAAAGGGGAGCGGCATAGAACTTATTATAGCTAACGAAGCATGAAAGTAATCATAAAACCCAATTATTGAGTATCAAATAATGTTAGGAGAAAATGATGGGGGGATGGCGCAAGTAGTGCGGTGAAAACACTGACCACAAGCTGTATAGACTGTGCACTATAGTTTGATTATTCAATGCAAAATTTACAACCTTATCGGAAGTCATAAAACTCCAAAGCCTATGGTCAGTGTTTTCACCGCACCATATGATTCCTTACAACCTATGCTCACTATAGACTGTATTACGATTAAAATCCCAAAAGCCTGTGGGTTGGTGTTTTCACCGTACCACATGATTCGTTATATTCGTATTACAAACATCAATAATGCATCAGGGCATAGAATTTTTTACTGCAACCTGCCTTAACTGGCAACCCTTACTTGATCCGGATAATCACAAAGAAATCGTAATCGACAGTTTAAGCTTTTTAGTAAAGAATAATAGGATATGGCTTTATGGTTATGTGATAATGCCTAATCACGTACATATTTTGTGGTGCAAACAACCTCATTGGCTTAACAAAAATGTACAACAGCATTTCAGCAAATTTACCGCGCAACAACTCAAGTTTAGCTTAATAAACACCTCGCAAAGTTTGGACAATTACAAAAGCACTCAGAACGATCGCGAGTATCAGTTTTGGGAACGGCGACCATATAAGGCAACAATGTACAATCGCACAGTGCTCGAACAAAAGTTAGATTATATACACAACAACCCTGTTAAAGCCGGGCTATGCCAATTACCTGAAAATTATTTGCATTCATCAGCTTCGTACTATATCAATAATGAGGACAATGAATTGATAACGCACTATATGGAACACATGTAGAAAAAAGTGGTGCGGTGAAAACACCGACCACAAGCTGTATCAGTACAAGGTAAGACCTTCGCTTACTGGCTGAAGTTTAGTGGTCGTAACTTTGACCAGACTTTAACAAAAAAGGGGAGCTTGCGTAGCGGGCTCCCCTTTTTCAATTGATATTTTAGCCTGTGGTCGGTGTTTTCACCGCACCACTCATCATCAAGGTTTATTACCCGCCAATTTATCTCTTAAAGTTTTCATATAATAACCACCAATTACACTCCGAGCCTGGAAGCCTACCATTTTACCATTGGTAGTTTCATGCCAGTCGCTTAGTGGTACGCGCGATGAAGTTTCGGTAGCAAATTTGTAAACCGGGGCAACTAAAGCGTTGAAATCAACTCGGTTATCGGCCATTGCTGCTGTCCAAAGGATCCAGTCGCTTTTTGTGTAGGTTTTACGGCTATCAAGCGGCAAACCAAACTCCTTTTGGTGTGCTAAATAGTATTTAAGCTCGGTATCGTACACTTTTTGAGGGAATAATTTCAAGCCCAACACTTTATCCCAAACCATGTTGTATTTCTGGCTCCAGGTATCTNTGCTGTCAAACACCAGGCCGTAGTGATCGCCCGCGTTGGCTTTGTCTTCCCATTTTTTAGCCATGTCTTTAGCCATAGCTTTGTACTTTTTAGCTGTTGCGGCATCACCTAACATACCGGCTAATTCGCCGTAGGCGTCAATGGCTACAATAGCTTTTACTGATAAGTTGGCATTGTGTGCCAGGTGACCGGCGAAGTCATCAGTACACAATTGGCTACCCGGATCAAAACCTGATTTAGCAAGGTATTCAGTCCAGATAGTTAATGTTTTCCAGTGTTTTTTAGCATAGTTGGCATTGCCTTCAACTTTTGCTAAAGCAGCGTTAAGGATGATCATATTACCACTTTCTTCAACCGGCATGTCCTCGCCATAAGTTTGGCCGTTAGCCAATGGATAAGTACCTAAATCGTGCGATGAGTAAGGTTTATTCCATTTACCGCTTTCGCTGAAATAGAAGATGCCGTTCATCATGCCCTTCAACAAATCAGGATTGTATAGCAGGTACATTGGAGCCGAAGGGTAAGTAATGTCAACCGTGTTGATTGAGCCATTGCTAAAGTTCTCTTTAGATAGGAACAGCAATTCACCCTCCGGGCTTTTAACCAATTGGTGTGCGGCAATACTTTGACGATAAGCCATTACACATAACTTGGCATATTTTTCACCGCCGGCTTTAACCGCGTCGGCCCAGATCTTAGCATCTGTTTTTACACAAGTGCCCATCACTTTAGCGTAGGTTTTAGTAGCATCGCTCAGTACGCCTTCAATAGTAGCGCCTGGAGTATTTCTCCACCATGGCCTTAAATTGGTTTTAAAATATTGGATAGCATAGATATCATCATACCCAACAGAAATAAATTTAGATACCGGCGCAGCAGTTACTTTACCAAATGGTAATACTGTGCTTAACATGAATTGTTTACCAGTAGCCGTATTTTCACCTTTTTGGGCGCCCAGGAATGATGAAACAGCATCACCTTCGGGAGTGATGTATTGCTTAGCACCGGCAGTTGATGAAGCTACATAAACATAGCCCCAGTCAATACGCAGGTTATCACCTTTTTTCTGTAATACGAGTTGTTCCACAGTGCCGGCTTTTAACAGCTTAAGGCCGTTTTGACTGTATTTTGATGCAGTAACTTCCTGTGATGGTGTATTTACAGCCAGATTACTTGATACCCCCTGATAGATCTGAACATCATGAGCTTTCCCATCGGTTGATTTCAATTGGTAAGTGATGTATGATACCGGGGTGGTAAGTAATTTCAAATCGCCCATAACCAATGGCGAAGTGAACGTAACTTTCAGGTTTACCTCACCTGCTTTAAAGTTATATACGGTTTGGGTAGCTGTAACTTTAACGCTGGTTTGCTCAGCCAGTTTAACGGCTTCGTCATCCTTGCTCAACACTTCTTCAGCAAGACCGGCATCAATAAACGAGCCGCCACCGGTGTTTTTGCAATGAATAGCCAAAACGTTTTCACCCGCTTTCAGATTCGATTTTGCACTGGCAGGCAACGCAACAGTTTCAAAATCGCCGTTAGCGCCACCTTCGGCAGCAATCTGCTGGCCGTTCAGGTATACTTCGGCTTCATCATCATGATAAATTTTCAGCATTAAACGGCCTTTCGGTAATTCGGCAATATTGAATTTGCGACGAACCCAAATGTCTTTACCTCTCCATTCGGTGCCTTTGCTTGCACGTTCATCGCCAAATGGCGCAGCGCTGCTTTTCCAGGCCTGATCATTAAAGCCCGGTTTTTCCCAACCTGCTGCCGGGGCAGTTTCGGCCAGGTATTGGCTGTTGTACGATTTTTCGTCGGTAGCTGCTAAAATGGTTTTATAATTAACGGCCGATGCGCCCATAAAACGGTAGTAATTGCCATCAACCTTAATGAGGCCCAGTAACGATTGGTCTTTCCCTGTCCAGTGTTTGGTGGTTGATTCATTTAACTTATCGGTGTTTGACCAGATGCTGAAATAAGTGTTGTGCGTGATCAGCGGATAAGACGGCATCTTATCCTGTGCCAGCGCTGTTTGTGCAACAAACGATGCTGCCAGTCCGGAAACAAGCAAGTACGTTTTTTTAAAAATGCGGTTCATAAACTACGTTTTACTTTTGGTTTTAATTTATTGTTGGTTTTTTATTATTTACTCTTATTTCCGGGCTTTGGAAAAACCTGGTGCGTATTTGCCCAAATATGCCAAAGGCTATCCAGTTGGTGCACTTTTTCCGGGTATTTCGATTTCAGATCGGCAGTTTCGGTTTTATCCCGCGACAGATCGTACAAATGCCAGGTAGTATCATTACTCAGCGATACCAGCTTCCAGTTCCCTGAACGCGCATACCTCGCGCCGAAGTGCTCGTTAAACAAATCCTCATGACCCGGAGCATATTTTCCTTTAAAGCTTGGCACCAGGCTGATACCTGTAGTCGGTAGAATGTTGTACCCCTTATATGTTTTAGGGTATCTGGCCCCGGCCAGCTCAACAAAAGTGCTCATGAAATCCATCACATGGCCCACATGGTCATTAAAGCCACCTCTATTAGCAGTAATTCCCTTTGGCCAAAAGGCGATCATCGGTGTATGAATACCTCCTTCATATGATTCGGCTTTCCAATATTCATACGGCGTGTTGGCTACGTTTGCCCAACGCGGCCCGATTGACGAATAAGTAGTCTCCGGGCCCGGCAAAGCTTCTTTCTTTGTGGCATAAACAATTTTCCGTCCGTCGCGGGTTTCATTAGGGCGATCAAATCCCGGACCATAAGCAGCGCAGTTTTCAGCACTTGCCCCATTATCCGACAGGAAAACGATAAGCGTGTTATCCAGCTGCCCCGTTTCTTTCAGCGTTTTAATAATGCGGCCAATACCCTGATCCATCCTGTCAATCATGGCGGCATGAACAGCCATGGCCATGGCATCCCACTCTTTATCAGGATTGTTTTCCCATTGTAGATCGCCTTTCCAGCGATCGGACAGCTTCGTTTTTGCAGGGTCGATAAGGCCAAGCTTCACCATTCTTTTATACCGCGCTTCGCGAATAGCCTGCCAGCCCGCTTTATAAGTGTCTTTATATTTGGCAATATCTTCGGGTTTTGCCATCAGCGGCCAGTGCGGTGCATTTTCGGCAACGTACAAAAAGAACGGCTTTAACGATTTAGCGTAGCCTTTGATATAAGCTACCGCTGTATCGTTAATAGCATCTGTATGATAGTAGTTTTTGGGGACTGTTTTAATGGGCTTAGTACCGCTAACCAAACTAAAAGGATCGTAAAAATCGACCACGCCCCAAATGGTTCCGAAAAATTTCTCGAACCCGCGGCTGGTTGGGTACTGGCTAATGGGCGAAAAATCGCCAAAGTCTTTATGATGATTTAACCAGGCCATCTGGTCCTGCGCGTTAGGCTGTCCGTTGGTGTTGGACACATGCCACTTTCCCGACATGGCGGTATGGTAACCTGCGGATTTCAAAACTTCGGCAAGGGTTACTGCATTTTCTGTAATATGACCGAGATAGCCGGGTTCGTCTTCGGCGTCGGTCATTTTGCCTATGCCTGCCTGCTGATTGTATAAACCGGTAAGTAAAGATGCTCTTGTTGGGCAGCAACGCGATGTGTTATAGAATTGCCTGTAGCGGATACCATTTTGAGCAAGGTAATTGATGTTGGGGGTATTAACCTCACCACCATAACAGCCCAGATCAGAAAAACCCATATCATCGGCCAGGATCACGATAATATTCGGGCGTCTCCTTGCCTGCCCAGCTTGCTTCACGACTTTAGTTTGCCACGCAACTGAAACAAGCGCTATTGCACCGGCACCAACTAAACCGGCATATAGTTTATATTTATTCATAGGTGATCAAAATACCTGCGCCAGTTCGGTTAAATTTACGTTTTAATAAAGCAGGAAGGTTAAAAAATGACCGGGGCTTTTATGCCTGAACATATAGCACTACGGACAGTATTACACATTCCAAATTAAAGCAATCATTTTACACAAAACGGCTCAATCATTGGTAAAATCGTATCATTTTTGTGATGAATTTTTAAATTAACCGTAAGGCATATGAGCTTATATACATCACTCTCCGAAAGACTAAAAACCCAGCATCTTACCATAGAACAATTGGTTGCCTATATAAGCAACGATAAATTAATTACGCCACCGGTACCCGGCAAATGGAGCGCTTTAGATAACATAGCCCACCTGGCCCGGTACCAGAAAATATTTACAGACCGTATACACCTGATATTGAATAAAGATACGCCTGTTTTTGATCGTTACACCGGAGATCTCGATCCTGAGTTTATACCTTTCAGATCAATGGGTTTAAGAGAACTGCTGGACGTGATAAATACGGACAGGACAACAATTATCGATCTGTTATCGGGGCTTAGCGACAGCGAATTATCGTGCATTGGCGTACATCCTAAATATGGCAGGCTAACCATCTTAAAATGGGCCGAGTTTTTTGTATTACATGAGGCCCATCATTTATTCACTATTTTTCAGTTGGTTAACGGTACCGAATAATTTTATCTAACAAAAAAGGCAGCCCAATGAGCTGCCTGTGGTTTCCATTGAAAATTTTTATTTACTGTGCCAGCTTAACCTCAACACGACGGTTAAGTACACGGCCATCTTCGGTAGTGTTATCAGCTATCGGTTTGCTTTCGCCCCAGCCTTTTACAGTAAGGTTATCGCCATTAACACCGCTGTTTACCAGGTACAATTTTACAGAGTTTGCTCTATCTACAGATAATGACATGTTATGCTCGGCAGTACCTTCGGCAGAAGCATTGCCATTTAAAACGAATTTCGCCGACGGGTCTTTTTTCAGCTCTTTAACAATATGATCTAAAGTTTGGTACGAAGCAGTTTTTAACACTGCTGAGTTAAACTCAAACTGGATATTGCTGAAATTATAATCTGGTTTCTCCGGTGCAGGAGCAGGTGCCGGCGGAGGGGTTGGCGCCGGTTTTGGTGCGGGCGGAGGTGTTGCAGCTTGTTGTGTTGGCTGGGCCGGCGGTGGTGTTTGCACAACCGCTTTTTTGGTTTTGCAGGCTTGGGTAGTGATAGCTAAAACAGCTATTGCAAGAGCTAATAAAGGTGTTTTTAGAGTTTTCATATCTAATGATTTGCGTAAACATAAAAAACGTTGGCATAATGTTTATAGTGCCTAACCATAATTTTATGGCGGAATAACGCTTTTTACATACTGATGTAGATTATTTAATCAATAGTTATGCCATTTGCCAATTATTGAGTTGAAACTTTATTCCCCTTACCTGGATTTAGATTGTTGTTAAGTATATTGTTAAACTTATCTGCACATTATAACGAGTTATTATGACCAAAGCAATCTATCTTTTTGAATCAATCCGATGTTATCAATTATTTGAAAAGCCATTTAGATGAAACCGACATTACGTTATATGAGGGTGCAACCGATCAACAGATAGCAGAGCTTGAAAATAGTGCAGGTGTTAAGTTGCCCAACGATGTTAAACAATTTTATAAGTTTAGTAACGGTTTTATATCCGACGAGTACCAGTTTCGTATCGTTCCGCTTAATGAACTTTTATCTCACGATAGAGGGCAAAATATACTATACATTGGCGAATATTTGTGTTATTGTGACACGTGGGCATTGATCATCAATCCTGAAAACAATTGTTATCAAATAAACTATCCGGACGAAAGGGGTTTTGTGTTAACCAATTCTTTTTCCGAATTTCTTTCAAGGTTTTTTATAGGAGGCGTATTTGAGCAGAATGGCCTTTATGATTGGCGGGAAGATAAAATCAAAAGAAACTGAATAGCGTCCCCTTCAAATCCCCTACACTTCAAAAACAGCTACCCAATTTCATTGCCTATCGTTATCTTGTCGGCACCATTATAAACCATCGCCATGAAAAAATTATTTGCTGTAATTTTAATTGCTGTTACAACCTTAACGCAATTTGCTTTTACGCCCGTACAATCAAAATCAGATAAATCTCCTGTAGAAAAAACTGCAGAACAAACCCTTAAAAAGCAAATAATGACCGAGGCCGCCTGGGCCATGCAACAGCAGCCGGTTACAGTTACAGCGACATCTTCACCCAGAAGTGCGGGCGGTAAACACGACTTTTTTTCAGAAGCCGATTATTTCTGGCCGGATCCTAAAAACCCCGATGGTCCTTACATCAACCGCGATGGCATGACCAACCCGGATAATTTTGTAGAACACCGCAAAGCCATGATCCGCTTTAGCAAGATCATCGGCGCCCTGGCATCGGCCTATAAAATAACCGGAGATGTAAAATATGTTAAACAGGCTGTAATCCACCTTAAAGCCTGGTTTATTGATCCCGAAACGTTGATGAACCCAAGTCTTTGGTTCGCCCAGGCAGTTAAGGGGCAGTTCACCGGCCGTAATTATGGCATTATCGACACCATTCATCTCATGGAAGTTGCACGAGGCATTATTGTAATGGAAAAAGCCATGGACGCGGAAACTACAGCCGCTGTTAAAAAATGGTTTACCGATTATACCAACTGGCTCATGACCAGTAAACCCGGTATGCAGGAAAGGGATGTTAAAAATAACCATGCCACCTGCTGGGCTATGCAGGTAGCCTCCTTTGCCAAACTTTGCAAAAATGAAATAGTACTCGATTCGATTCGCATGCGATACAAAACGATATTGCTTCCCCGCCAAATGGGTACCGATGGCAGCTTCCCCTTAGAGATGGCACGTACCAAACCCTATGGCTATTCTATTTTCAACCTCGATGCCATGACCATGCTATGCCAGATCCTTACAAGCCCGCAGGATAATTTATGGAACTTTGAAACACCGGATGGCAAGTCCATCAAAAAAGGAATAAGTTATCTATATCCTTTCGTAGCAAATAAAAGTAAATGGACTTTAAAACCCGACGTAATGTATTGGGAAAACTGGCCTATTGCGCAGCCTTTCCTGCTGTTTGGCGCTAATGCCTACCATGAAAAAGCGTGGTTAACAACCTGGCAAAAACTGGATCATAACCCTCAGGTTGAAGAAGTTATCCGAAATTTACCCATCAGGCACCCGCTTATCTGGTTTTAAATCGGGTAAGCGATTTCCCCACTCAACGCTTTTTCCCGTCTATAATAATATATAAACTGTGAGTTAAGCGTATCATCAAAATATTTTTTTGTCGGGAAGGCGGGTTTTCTCCGTATATCATCACACTACAAAAGCACTACCACGCTTGTGATCGAATCGTATTGAGGTTATTATAAGGTATTTATAATAAGATGTTTATATAATTTTACCAATACAAAAACATCTATTATACCTATTAACGCGCCTTTCCTGGTATTAGTATATGATATTCATAAGTATCATGAATTTGGTTAACAGGTTTGTGTTTTATTGCCCGGCTTATTTATAAACCAAATAATACATCTAAAACCATTTAACAAATTAACTTATGAGATCGAAACTTAACTCTTACCTCCTTGGCCTGATCCTGGCTGCGCTCGCAGTGCTATCATCCTGTAAAAAGGATAACATGAACCAGTTTAAAACCGGCAGCGATTCAAACACCGATAATAGCAGCAAGCCGGTTACTGTTAACAATGCCGTACCTATTGCCTCATTTAAAGTAATAGGCTACCTGCCCAGCTGGCAGGGCGATGTAAATGCTGTTCAATACAGCAAACTGACCCACGTTAACTACGCCTTTCTTACCCCTACCAATACCGGAGGGCTGAACCCGCTTGATAACCTTTCAAAATTCACCAGCCTGGTATCAAACGCACACAGCCATAATGTTAAAGTAATGATATCTGTAGGCGGTGGTGGCGGCGGCGATGCCTTCCATCCTATTGTAGCCAACGCCGGTTACCGTACCACTTTTGTTAATAATATGGTCAACTTTTGTAACCAGTATAACGTTGATGGCGTGGATATCGACTGGGAGTTCCCCTCGGCAGGTACCGAAACCAGTAACTTTTATTTATTACTGCAGGAACTATCAACTGCCATGCATAACAGCGGCAGGTTATGTACCATCGCCTCCATCTCGGTTGGGGCTACTTACGTTACCAGCAATATGTTCTCTATCCTTGATTGGATCAACATCATGGATTATGACGACAACAACTTCCAGCACTCTACCTACCAATCGGCTGTTGATTGTTTAAGCTATTGGGCAAACCGTGGTTTGCCTGCAGCCAAAACTATCCTGGGGGTTCCATTTTATGCAAGGGATAACCGGTACGATTATTCGACCATGAACTATGTTGATGTTTTAGCGATAGGCGGTAGCCCTAACTCGGATACCTTTCAAACTTTTGGCTATAATGGTATCCCAACTATTAAAAGCAAAACTACCCTGGCACTTAACCAGGCAGGGGGCATGATGATCTGGGATTTGGGCGGCGACGCTTCGGGTGCCAACTCCCTGCTTTCGGCCATGAACACTATTATTACCGGCGGTACTACCAATCCCCCGCCAACTCCTCCAATAGGTACAGTAATTTCGCTTAAAGGCTTCAACGGCAAATATGTAAGCGGCGAAAACGGTACGCAGGCTATGACCTGCACCCGCACCACTGCCGGCGACTGGGAACATTTCACTGTTCTTGACGCAGGCAACGGCAAAATCTACCTGCGCAGTATGGGTAAATATGTATCATCAGAAAACGGCACACAAGCCATCACCTGTAACCGCACCACGCCAAGCGATTGGGAAAAATTTGACTGGATAGTTACCACCGACGGAAAAATAACGTTACGCGGCAACAACGGCAAATTCATTTCAAGCGAAAACGGAACGCAGGCCATGACCTGTAACCGGGCTACCGCATCGGGCTGGGAAGCATTTGGGTTGAATCAGTAAACTATTAACTGCTTATACCAAAGGCCGGGGGCTATGATTTTAGTATCATAGCCCCGGCTGTTTTTCAGAGGATTGGTATATTCTTTTAATGTATTTTACTTCGTAAACCTCGGCAGCAGGTTAGTCGCGGCACCCATCATTTTTATTTTGTAGCGATACCCTCCTCCAAAAGAATCCTCCTCTTTTAAAAACTCATGGTTCTTTTTACTGATCCAGTAGGTCTCGGTAAAATGGTGGCCATTGTAATCGCTTTCGTTATATAGCTTCCAGCAATCGACTTTGTTACCATCCAATGTAGTAATTAACTCGCTGCCTGTTACTTTGTATAAAACATAAAGCGGTGCAGGGATCCCGGCCTCATAAAAGGGGATAGCAAAACTTTTGCCTTCGGCAAGCGGTAACATCTCAAAGGTTTCAATGTCTAAATTCCAATTAAAGTTGGCGAAGGTAAAATCAAGCTTAAAATTCTTAGCCTCGTTATTGGCAACGGTGTCGGCACTTATCACTTTATCGGCAGCCCAGTTAAAGGCCTTTGTTTTTTTGCCGATGGTTTCTGAATGATAAATCGGCGCGAAATCAGGTACTTTATTAACGGAATAAATGGAACGGTATGATAAGCTATCGCTGCCATACCAGTGTTGGGTTATAGTAAATACCTTTTCACCGTTACGGGTTTCGAGGTTTATATCACGCAGCCAAAGCCAAAATTTCAGGCTCCGGTTGTCCTTTGTATTTTGAAAATACACAAGGTATTGCTTTAACCCGGGTTTAAGCGCCGATGTAAGCAGGCGTTTGTCTTTTACACGGATGGTATCAGTTTGAGCAAATACTTTAGGCGTATGCGATAGCAGCAGCAACAAGCTAAGGCTTACGGCTACTAATTTTTCGGCTAATTGTTCGGTTTTCATGATAATTTGATGGTTTGATAAGGATACATTTCTGTTAACAATTCAAAACTGCCTTTTATCAACCATCCGATGAAACCGGTTAAACCATTGCCGCGTTCTTTTTAGCCTATTACTGTATTTATTCAATAATATATCTGTAGCCCAACTTATTGAACATTTAGTGCCATTTATTGAATAAATGCCGGCAACTATTTAAAACCGGCATCCACAAACAAAAAGCTTAGTAATTTTAAAAATGCAACTATTTAAAACCCGCCCTTCCATTACACAACTCCAGCTCTTGATATGGTTAGCGGTGTCGCTGTTACTGTTTTTTTCTTATCTGCCGATGGATGGAGCAGGCCAATCGGCTGTTTATACCATTGTTAACACCACGTTTTACGCGGCCATCATATATGGTAACATCCTGTTCCTGTATCCTGTATTTTACCAAAAGGAAAAATATGTTTGGTATGTATTACTTGTCATCATTTTTTTAGTGGCAACGGGTGTGCTCCGGGGTTATTCAACCCTGCTTATTTATAATACCTTTTTTGCAAAAACACCAGAGCATATCAGTCAAAAAGCCATCATTAATTATGTTTCGGGCGGAGTGCTCATTTTCATTATGAGCCTGATCTTTCGCATAGCAATAGCTTATTTTAAGCTAAAGCAGCAAACGGAAGAGATTATGATTCAAAAAAGCCAGGCCGAACTAAACCTGCTCAAATCACAGGTGCAGCCGCACTTTTTGTTCAATACGCTTAACAACATCTATTACGAAGCTTACCGTGAGGCTCCCCGTACCGCGGCATTGATTGAGCGGCTTTCGGACATTATGCGCTATTTTGTTGATGAAAGCCCCAAGGATGATGTAGCCATCGGTACCGAAGTACAGTTCATTGAAAACTACATCGCATTAGAAAAAATCAGGATCAGGCATGAGGTGGTTGTTTTTTTTGAAAAAAACTTCAATTCAGATCTCCGCATCCCGCCTATGCTGCTCATGACCTTTGTAGAGAATATTTTCAAGCACGGCATCGACAAATCGAGCGAACAAAACCTTATTGGTATATCTTTGGTTCAGCAGGGTGATTATCTTTTTTTTAAAACCAACAATGCTATCCATGCCGAAGTAGCAAGCAAACGCGCTGCCGGTTTCGGCATTGTCAACTTAACCAAAAGGCTAACCATGCTGTACGGTTCAAATTTTGACCTTAAAATTGATAAAAGTAACAACACCTTTGCCGCGTTTTTAAAGATCCCGATAGCATGAATTTAAGCTGTATCATAATTGATGACGAACCTAACGCGGTTAATCTGCTGGAGATGCTGGTGCAGCAAAGTACGCAGTGGCAGCTTAAAGCCAAATGTTATAACGCGCTTGAGGCACTGGCCTTTTTAAAAACCAATAAGGTTGATTTTATTTTTCTGGATATCAACATGCCGCAATTAACGGGCATGGAGCTGGCAGGCTTGCTTCCACCGCAAACCAAAATTGTGTTTACCACTGCCTATTCAGAATACGCTGCCGAAAGCTATACCCATCAAACTATTGATTATCTGCTGAAACCAATCACACTGAAACGTTTCCTGGCAGCCATGCAAAAAATTGAGGGGTATTTTGGCAAGTCCGAACCGGTGATGCAACAAACCCCGGTTAATGATGAGGGCTATTTCTTTATAAAATCGGGCAAGGTATTACGCAGGATCCTACTTGACGAGATCTTATACTTTGAAGGCGAAAAGGAATATGTACGGCTTGTTACCAGTCAGGAACAGTTATTAATTTACCGCAGGCTCAAGAATATTGAAGAGCAGCTTTCGGCCCCCTTTGTGCGGGTACACAACTCTTATATTGTAAACACCAAACAACTGGTAAAAATCCAGGATAATCATATCTATATCGCGGATAAACACATCCCTGTAAGCGAAAAATTTAAAGATAGTTTTATGAAGCTTATTAATAGAAGGATATTTTAAATCTTACATGAACATCCTTATTAACCAATCCAGACTTACGAAGTTTCAAAAACTTCGTAAGTCTTCAAAGGCCTCGCGTTAAAATCTGTCAAATTTTCATATTCAGTACAACAGTAATCGATGAATTTACGATACCGTAATCTCGCCTCTCAAATCCGTTTCCAGCCATTCTTTTACCTGCAAGGGATCATCGCTTTGGCCCAGCAGGTACATCATTTTGGTAACAGCCGATTCAAAGGTCATGTCATAGCCGTTGGCTACGCCGATATCTTTGAGGTGTTTGCTAGTTTCGTAACGGCCGAGTTCAACCGTACCTACCTTACATTGCGAAATATCAAGGATCACCTTACCGCTGTCAATAGCGTCTTTAAGCAAATCGATAAACCAACTGTCGGTTGTGGTATTACCGGCCCCAAAGGTTTCCATTACTATGCCCCGCACATCGGCGCTTAAAATGTTCTCAACCACTTTAGGGCTTATGCCCGGGTATAACTTCAATACGCCAACATCATTCACCAGGTTATTGTGTACAATCAGCGAGCTTTCGTCTTCTGGCTGTCTGATATCATTCGCGCTAAAGCGTAAATGAACGCCCGATTCGGCCAATATAGGATAGTTTGGCGAGCGGAAAGCCTCAAACTTTGATGAATTATATTTAAAAGCCCTGTTACCACGGAACAGTTTATAGTCAAAATAGATACAAACCTCGGGCACGCGGGCGCGGTCATTNTTTTTAGCTTTAGCTATTTCAATAGCTGTCATCAGGTTTTCCTTTGCATCAGTNCGGATGGCGCTTATCGGCAGTTGCGAGCCTGTGAAAATAATGGGCTTGCCTAAGTTTTCTAACATAAAACTTAATGCNGANGCGGTATATGCCATCGTATCCGAGCCGTGCAAAATCACAAAACCATCATTATCATGATAGTTTGACTGGATCAAACCGGCCAGCTCGCTCCAGATTTCAGGGTTCATGTTTGATGAATCAATGATCTCATCAAACGAGTGTACTTTGATACGGCAGTTAAGCTTTTCAAGCTCGGGCACGTTATCCATTATTTGCTCAAAGTTGATAGGCTTGAGCACCTTTGTAACCGGATCACTCATCATACCTATTGTCCCTCCGGTATAGATGATCAAAATTTGGCTCATTAATTAAGTTTATGCTGTATATAAATATTAAACAATTTTAAATTCCGAATACAAGCCTGGAATTTTCGGTAGTGACCTCTGCCACTTTTTCAAGGCTTGTTTGGTGAAGCTCCGCTACCTTTTGGGCGATATATACCAGGTATGAGCTTTCGTTAGGTTTACCCCTGAACGGAACAGGCGTAAGGTACGGAGAATCTGTTTCTAAAACGATATGTTTAAGGTCAATTTCCGGTATTACTTTATCAAGCCCCGAGTTTTTGTAAGTAACTACCCCACCTATGCCAAGGTAAAAATTAAGGTCGATCACTTTTTGGGCTTGCTCAACAGTACCTCCAAAACAATGAAAAATACCCCGTAACTTTTCATCCGCTTCCTGCTTCAGCACCTCATATACCTCATCAAATGCATCGCGACAGTGGATCACAATGGCCAGATCAAGGCTTTTGGCCCAGTTGATCTGTTTCACAAACGCATCTACCTGCTCCTTTAAATGCGTTTTATCCCAATACAGGTCAATACCTATCTCGCCTATGGCATAGATCCTGTTTTGCTGATGGGCATTCATAATAGCCGAAAGTTCTTCTTCCCAATTCTCCTTTACATCACAGGGGTGTAGGCCCAGCATCGGATAGCAATATTGAGGATACTCATTCGCCAAACCATAAACCAGCGGAACGGAAGCCGCATCAACATTGGGTAAAAACAAACGGGTAATATTATTATCGATACAACGCTGCATTAACGCCGCGCGTTTTTCAGGAATGGTTTCGTAGTATTGATGGGTGTGCGTGTCGGTTAAAACCATGCTGCAAAAATAAACCTTGAATACTTAATAACGAATTTATGGCGGTAAAGTATAAACCACTTTAACTAAAAATTANGCCTTATAAACAAAAAACCTCCCGCTTTTGGCGAGAGGTTTCTTCTATCAGTTCTTTTTAGCGACCGGTTTCTTTGCTCCGGCTTTTTTTAGCGGGGCTTTACCGGCAGCAGGTTTCGGGGTTACCAGAGCATGTTTACCCGGTTTTATTTTAACCAGTTCGATATCGAATACCAGTGTGCTGTATCCTGGGATTTCCGATCCGTAAGGACGTTCGCCGTAGGCAAGATTTGAAGGAATGATAAATGTTGCTTTTGAACCTTCATTTAATAAAAGCAAACCTTCATCCCAACCTGATATTACCCTGTGCTCGCCCAAAACAACGCTTATAGGCTCATACGGGCGGCCAGGTTGTTGTATACCTGCCGCTTTGGCGTTAGCTTCAATACTGGTATCAAACAGTTTACCGTTAAGCAACTTTCCGGTATAATTTACCAGCACGGTATCACCGTTAAGCGGCTTTCTTTTTGTTGTTGGGCTGGTTATCACGTATTTTAAGCCTGAAGCTGTTGTAACAGGTTTAAGACCATGTGCCGTAATATAGTTTTCTCTGTCGGCTGTTTCAGCTTGTTTTAGTTTTTCAAGGCCTGCATTCCTTTCGGCAATGGCATCATTTAATGATTGCACCTTCTCTATCTTTAAAATAAAAGTAAGAAAGCTGCCTTTAGGTAAAAATGGCGGACGGGCTTCTTCATGACCAACAAATACCGAATCGGTTGGAATTTTAACCAGGGCACTGTCTTTTGCTGCAAGCAGCGGGAATATTTCCATCAGGTCGCCTACATTTTGCGAGGCCTGCACCTGGGCTTGTACGGGATGCCCTGCCTTATAACTACTGAACAGTACTGAATCTTTATCGGTTTTCTGGATAAAGTTAAAAGTAAGCACATCGTTGATCTTAGCTTTGTTACCCGGGTTAGCAGTATAGATCTGGTAAAGCGCGCCTTTAGCGGTTTTCTGCAAACCAGTCGTTTGCGCACCTGCATTTAAAGCAAGCGCGGAAAGCGCCGGCAATAAAAAAGAAAAAATATGTTTTTTCATACGTTATAAATAAAAAAGCCTTTCCTGTTTTAAGCAGGAAAGGCTTTGTAAAACATGATAACTATTTAGTCGTCGGAGTTGGCATTTGCATTTGCGGCATAACCGGTTTTGGTGCATTTGGATTTGGGTGGACAATATTTACCAGCTCAACTTCAAACACAAGCGGCGTATAAGGCTGCATTTGCTGACTTCCCTGATCGCCATAACCTAATGATGACGGAACAACCAATACTGCCTTAGTACCTTTGTTAAACAATTGGAAGCCTTCATCCCAGCCTTTGATCACTTTACCTTCACCTACCGGAATACGGATTGGCTGATAAGGGTTCATCGGGTTGATCTGCATCTTTTCTTTTACAGCCACTGCTTTAACACTTGTTTCCAAAACTTTGCCAGTAACAAGCCTTAAAGTATAATTAATTACTGCTGTATCACCTACTGCTACGTTAGCACCGCTGCCAGGTGTAGTAACAGCATAATTTAAGCCTGATGCAGTTTTAACAAATTTCAGGTCTTTATGTGCATCCAGGTAGCCCTGGATCTTAGCAGGCTCTTTACCTTTAAGGGCGTCGGTTTGACCTTTCATGTATTGGGTAACGCGATCGCGGAAAACTTGCTCGGTAAGTGCGCCTTTAGCAACTACCTTTTCAATTTTAATAGTATAAACCAGGTATTTACCTTTAAAGCCCGGCGGGCGTTGCTGACCGCCTTTAAATACCGAATCGGCAGCAATTTTAAATGTGGCGCTATCACCTTCGCCCAATAATGCCAAGCCAGAAACAATATCACCTTTCGTTTGGGGTTTAGGCATCAGCGTTGGTATAGGCTGGCCGTTATCATAAGAGTTATTGATAATTGAATCCTTATCGGTTTTGAGGATCATGTTCAGTGTCAAAAAGTCACCTTCCTTAACTTTAGGATTGCCTTTTGAGGTGTGGATATTATAAAGCAAGCCGCCTTCGCCCTGCTTAAACCCACCGTTGCAACTTGCAAATCCAATAGCCGCAAGTGACAGAAACATCAGTTTTCTTTTCATCATTACTTTTTTACTGTATTAATAGTTTTTTATATTCGGGTAAAATTTGTTTAAATTGTTGTATAACCTGTTCAAGGCTATCCTCAGAATGACCGCCGGCCGCATTGCGGTGACCGCCGCCATTGAAGTATTTTTTGCAAATCTCGTTGGCCGGGAACTCGCCTTTTGAGCGTAATGAAAGTTTCACCCTGTCGCTTCGTTCAACTATGAAAGCAGCCAAACGGATGCTTGCCATCGATAATGCATAATTTACCACACCTTCTGTGTCGCCTGTTTCAACATCAAAGCGTTCCAGGTCATGTTTGTTAACTGCAATTATAGCTGTATTAAACTCAGGCAATACCTCCAGGCAATTAGCCAGGCAATGACCTAAAAAACGCAGCCTGTTTTCAGATGCGCTATTATACACCAGCTCATGGATGCGCCAGTTAACCGCACCAGCATCTATCAAATCGGCAACTATGCGGTGAACTCCGGATGTTGTGTTAGGAAGCCTGAATGAAGCCGAATCGGTCATGATGCCTGTGTAAAGGCAGGTTGCCACATCCTTATTTACAAGTTCTTTGTGGTGAAGCTGGTTTACTATAAAATCATACACTAACTGCGCGGTAGCACAGGCATTGATATCCCAGTGCCTGTAATCGTCAAAATCGGCAGGCTCCAGGTGATGATCGATCATGATCTTATAGGCATTACTCTCGCCAACCAGCTCCCCCATATCATTGATACGGCTCAGCGCATTAAAGTCGAGGCAAAATATAAGTTTCGCATCGGCTATCAGGGCGGCAGCTTCTTCGCGGTGCTCGGTATAAATAATAACATTCTCGTTACCCGGCAGCCAGCTTAAAAAGTCAGGATAATCTGTAGGGGCAATAACCCTGGCATGATGGCCCTGCTGTATCAAATAATTATATAAGCCTAATGACGATCCCATAGCATCACCATCAGGTTTATGATGGGTAGTGATCACTATTTTTTGAGGTTTCGTTAAAAGGTCAGTAAGCGAAGCTAAATCTAACATCAATTCTTAAAAAAAGAGTTGCAAAGCTAAATAAATAAATGAAATACAAACCATCTAATTTAATTCAAAAAGCTTTATCTTACAGTTACAAAAGCCTATTTTTGCCGCAAATTTTAAATGTCATCATAAGCAAAGTAAGCTTATGTTTTTAAACTAACGTAACAAAGGCATTTAATCTATTAATAACCCAAAAAAGAAACAATTATTTCAATGAAAAACAACAGGACATTTACCATGATAAAGCCTGATGCCGTTGCAGACGGGTATATCGGTGCTATTTTAGACATTATTACTAAAAACGGCTTTAAAATCGTGGCGCTTAAATACACTAAATTATCTGCCGAAAAAGCGGGCCAGTTTTATGAAGTGCACAAAGAACGCCCTTTTTATAACGGATTGGTTGAATTTATGTCATCGGGCCCTATTGTAGCAGCTATTCTTGAAAAAGACAACGCTATTGCCGAATTCCGTAAACTGATTGGCGCTACTAACCCGGCCGATGCCGCTGAAGGTACCATCCGTAACCTGTATGCAAGATCAATTGGTGAAAATGCCGTTCATGGCTCAGACTCTGACGAGAATGCCGACATTGAAGGAAACTTCTTTTTCTCGGCTTTTGAAAGGTTTTAAGTAACCTATTTCGGGTGTAATTATATAAACCAAAAGTTACACCCGAATTTTTTACGTTTTTTTTGTAATTGTGGTTACGTTTTTTGTAACTTTACATTATCCACCTAAACAATATTACATAATTAATCAACCAATAATATCACAAAACATGAAACCATTATTCAAATACATATTTTACGTACTTATATTGGTAATGTTGGTTATTGGGTCGCTAATGCTTTACAGAACACACCCCGAAGCCCAGCTTGCGCTTACCATTCCCGGTCTGTTTATTCTTGCTTATTCAAAGCTTACGGATGATATCAAATTAAAACATAACAGCTTACGCATGCTTAGAGGAAGATAATTTCCTCAACAAGCACACTTTTAGCTTCATTATTTATCTTTTCAATTATCTGGCTGCGCATCAGCATCAATTCATTTTTTATTACTGACGATTCTATCCGCAGGAATAATTTCTTATCGCGTACAAATAACTCTTTAGTGCGATTGGCTACCGATTTGCCTACCAGGTCGGGCCAGGCAGTAATAACACCGGTTTCGTCAAAACGCCGCTTAATCTTATACACATTAAGCATTTGCTCAATAGCTTCCTTAAGTGTTTTGTCATTGGTTTTACGCATCAATCGCTCCTCCCTTTACTTTAAATAGTTTAACAGGTACCCCTATTTTATTAAAAACGCTTTCAACCCGCTCAACCCCGGTATCGGTTATAAAAACCTGGCCAAAATCGTTGTTGGATACCATTTGCATTAATTTGGTAACCCGGCCGTCATCAAGCTTATCAAAAATATCATCAAGCAAAAGCAAGGGTTTAAATCCCTTTTGCTGATATAAAAAAGTATATTGAGCAAGCTTAAGGGCAATTAAAAATGACTTTTGCTGCCCCTGCGACCCAAACTTTTTCATAGCCATACCATGGATATTGAATTGCAGATCATCTTTGTGAATGCCCGCCGTGGTACGCTCTAACGCCCTGTCACGGTCAAAACTCTTTTTTAATAAACTATCGAAGTCATCAGCAAGCAGTTGCGATTCATACACCAGGTCGACATGCTCGGCATTATCGCTCAAAAAACTGTAATGCTTATTAAATATAGTAACAAAACCCTCCATAAAGGCCCGGCGCCTTTCAAAAATGCGATTGCCCGAAGCGTTCAATTGCTCATCAATCACTTCAAATAAGCCGGCATCATATCGCCCTGTATCCGCTACCTGTTTTAAAAGCGCGTTACGATTGGTAAGGATTTTATTATAGGTGATCAACTCATCTAAATAATGGTTATCTGTTTGTGATATCACATTATCAATAAATTTGCGGCGTTCTTCGCTCCCTTCGGTTATGATACTGGTATCATTTGGTGATATCATTACCAGCGGTAACAGTCCGATATGATCGGCCAGGCGCTGATAATCTTTTTTATTGCGCTTAAACTGCTTCTTTTGATTACGCTTTACAGAGCAGGCAACAGCTTCGGGCTGATTGTTTTTATTAAAGATGCCGGTGATGATAAAAAAATCGCCCCCCTGCTTAATCTGCTGGCTGTCTATCGGGTTAAAATAGCTTTTGCATAAGGACAGGTAATGAATAGCATCAAGCAAATTGGTTTTGCCGGCGCCATTATTACCTGTAAAAGCGTTAACCCCCTCACTGAAAACCAGTTCGGCCTCATCGTAATTTTTAAAGTTGATAACTGACAGCTGTTGCAGGTGCATGGGATGGCAAAGTTAATGTTTTTTGAGTTGTTCATGATTCATGGTTAATAGTTCATAGTAATCTTTAGATCTGTTAGGCATTAACATCCTTTTTAACGTGTAAAGAAGCTACCAGCTAAAGCTATAAACCATGAACTATCAACCATGAACCATTCACTTTAAAGATTTAATACAAAAGGTATTGCCAGTAAATTTGAAAACCGTATTTTTGCAAACTTAATTTTAGAACAACAATGTCAAAAACCCAGGCGAACACCAAAATTGCAGCACCAGAAAACAATTTTGGTCAGAGTGGCAAATTTGTACGCGAGAACCAGAAAAGCTTACTATTTATTGTAGGGGCTATTATTGCCCTTATTGCTATTTATTTCATTTACATTAAATTATACTTAGGTCCACGTGAAGTTACTGCCGCTAACCAAATGTACAAAGCGCAGGATTTTTGGCAGCAAAAAAACTGGGACAAAGCTATTAAAGGCGATGCCGGTTTCCCTGGTTTTGAAAAGATCATCAGCGATTACAGCAATACCAAAGCTGCTAACCTTGCTTATTTTTACCTGGGTACTGCTTATTTAAATAAAGGTGACTACCGCAAAGCCATTGATAACCTAACCAATTACCGCGGTGACGACAACATGGTAGCAGCCGAGGCTTTTGGTAGCACAGGCGACGCATATGTTGAACTGAAAGATTACGAAAAAGCAGAAACTTATTTCAGCAAAGCTGCTGATAAAGCAAAGAATAAATTTTTATCGCCGCTTTACCTTAAGAAGTTAGGTTTAACTTATGAGGCTCAAAAAAACAATAAAGAAGCTGCTGAAGCTTATAAAAGAATAAAAACCGAATATCCTGAAAGCGCTGAGGCTCAAAATATCGACGAGTATATAGCCCGCGCCGAAGCAAAACAATAATTTTAATATCGGATTTGAGAATTTCGATTTCGGATTTATCTGGTTTTAAATACCTTTAAATTCGGAATCGATTTTTTTTATAAGCAGATTTTGATCGTCGATCACAAGGCTTAACAAATCCGAAATCGAACCTTCGAAATAAAAAATATCCGAAATCGAAATTCCCAAATCCCGAAATCAAATGGCTACCCATCTTAAAAACCTTTCCGATTTTTCAAATACCGAAATACCATCTGCAGCACCGTACCGTTTTGGCATAGTTGTGGCCGAATGGAATGCCGAAATTACTAATTCACTTTACCAGGGTGCATACCAAAGCCTGATAAGCAATGGTGCACTGGCCGAAAACATTTTTTCATACCAGGTACCAGGCAGCTTTGAGCTTACATCAGGAGCAGAGCTGTTATTAAAAAAGGGCAACCTTGATGCCGTAATTTGCCTGGGCTGTGTAATCCAGGGCGAAACGAGGCATTTTGATTTTATTTGCAACGCGGTAGCAAACGGAGTAAGTAATGTTGCCATAAAATACTCAAAACCTGTTATATTTGGTGTTTTAACTACCGATAATCAGCAACAGGCTATTGACAGGGCCGGCGGCAAACATGGTAATAAAGGCGATGAGGCAGCTATCACGGCCATTAAAATGGCAGCTCTTGCTGAAACATTAAACAGTTAAAACCCGTTAAAGCAATTAATTTTAGCTCAACATGAAAAAATTAGTTTACATAGCACTTATGGCCGCGGCAGTTGCAACAGCATCATCCTGCTCAAATAAATTATGCCCGGCTTATGGTTCATATCCTAAAACAGGCCGTTAACAGTTAATTGTCATTTTTAAACCTGTTTAAACACACTACACAGTTTTTGTGTTATAATTACGTTATAGCATTTTAACTATTAATAATATGAACTGGATTTCGTTGGAGACGGCCGATCAGCTAATGGCGATCAAACAACAAGAAGGATATAGCCTTATATTTAAACATAGCACGCGCTGCTCCATCAGCATGATGGCCAAAAGGCGTTTTGAGCTTGACTGGGATAATCTTCCCGAAAATATGCCCCTTTACTTTTTAGACCTGATCAAATATCGCGACCTGTCAAACCAGGTAGCACAATTGTTCCAGGTACACCACGAATCGCCCCAACTGTTACTCATTAAAAATGGCGAATGCATTCTTGACCAGTCTCACAGCGGCATCTCCGTTGATGAAACTTTAGAAGTGCTGATTTAGATTTTGTTCATGGATCATAGTTCATGGTTCATGGGTTCATAAAGTACTTTTAGTATTAATTACGGTACTGCAAATGCTCATAATCATTTTGCAGTCATTTGCTGCTACTATGACCTATGAACCATTCCCCATCAACTAAATATTTAACTACATTTGTACCATGATTGAATTGCCGGTAGTTCCTGCTGTTAGCCAGCCTGTACGTAAGCCTGATTGGCTTAGGGTTAAGCTCCCTACAGGAAAAGAATATGCTCACGTACGCAGCCTTGTTGATACCCATAAACTGCATACCATATGCGAAAGCGGTAACTGCCCTAATATGGGCGAGTGCTGGGGCGCCGGCACAGCCACTTTCATGATCCTTGGTAATATTTGCACCCGTTCGTGCTCGTTTTGTGCAGTTGCAACCGGCAGGCCTTTAGCTGTTGATGTTGATGAGCCAAACCGCGTAGCAACTTCTGTAAAACTAATGCAGGTAAAACATTGCGTTATTACCTCTGTTGATCGTGATGACTTGAAAGACGGCGGTTCCATTATCTGGGCCGAAACCATCAATGCCATTCGCCGTGAAAGCCCCGATACTACTTTAGAAACCCTGCTGCCCGATTTTAAAGGCAACTGGGATAACCTTGCCCGCGTTTTGGAAACCAGGCCCGAAGTTGTATCACACAACTTGGAAACTGTAAGGCGCCTTACCAAAGAGGTGCGGATCCAGGCAAAATATGACCGCAGTCTTGAAGCCCTGAAACATATTTCGGAAGCGGGTTTACGCACAAAATCAGGCATTATGCTTGGCTTGGGCGAAACCGAGGAGGATGTTTTAGAAGCAATGGATGATTTGCTGGCTGCAGGTGTTCATATACTTACGCTGGGGCAGTATTTACAGCCTACACGTAACCACCATCCGGTGATTGACTGGATCCATCCCGATCAGTTTGCGCGTTATAGGGAATTTGGCCTTCAAAAAGGGTTCAGGTATGTTGAAAGCGGGCCGCTGGTGCGCTCATCTTACCATGCAGAAAAACACTTGTTTGAAATGTGATAATTCCTTTATATCTTCATCGGGTTGAGTAAGAAACGAAAAATATCGATGTCGGAGGAAGAACTGGTGTTGTCATTGCGGCACCGGGAAAAAATTGCCGTCGAAGCTTTATATGATATGTATTCGGCCTCGTTATTCGGGGTTATATCACGAATTATAAATGACACCACTATAGCCGAAGATGTTTTACAGGAAACTTTTGTAAAGATCTGGCATTCCTTTTCAAGCTACAGTACTGAAAAAGGCCGTTTATTTACCTGGATGGTTAATATCGCGCGCAACCTTGCAATTGATAAGACCAGATCGAAAGATTTTAAGAATCAGAATAAAAACCAGGATATTGAAAATAACGTAACTTTCATTGACGAGCAACGAAACACGGTTTACAAACCTGAGTTAATGGGTGTTAAAAATTTAGTGCAAACACTAAAACCCGAGCAAAGACTGATCATTGAGCTGGTTTATTTTAAAGGCTATACCCATGTGGAAGCTGCCGAAGAGTTGGGCATTCCGTTGGGTACCATTAAAACCCGGTTAAGAATGGCTATCCAGGAACTCAGAAAACATTTTAATTGAAGTGGAAGATTTAAAAGCATATATTGAAACAGGGATACTGGAGCTTTACGTGTTAGGGGATGTTACCCCTGCCGAAAAGCTACAGGTTGAAGAACTGGCTTCAAAGCACCCTGCTATTAAGGCAGAGCTTGCCGAAATTGAACGCTCAATGGAATTGTATGCCGGAGAAAACGCGATTGAACCATCTGAATATTTACGTAGCCGCATATTGGGAAGCTTACTTACTAATTTTGGCGACGATGATGACTTTCCTACACAAACCCATACAGAACGGGAAAGCGTTATGGTTACACGGCCCGATAAGGAAAAAGAAATCAATTTTTATAAATACGCATTTGCCGCATGCCTTGTTTTATTGTTAGCAAGCGCAGCAGCTTTGTATAACCTTTACAACCGCCTTAATGATACCAATACCCGACTAAATGCCATGCAGTTGCAAAACCAGCATTTTAGCACTACGGTTAGCGCAAAGGATAACGAGCTGAACCTCTTACGGGATACCTCATTTAAACTGATCCGTCTGAAAGGAACAGAAAAATCGTCTGAGTCGGTGATGACCGTAGCCTTTAGCCCATCCAAACAAAAAGTGGTGATTGACCTGGAAGGCCTTAAATTGCCTGCAAATGACCAGGCTCATCAATACCAGCTTTGGGCACTGGTGGGCGGTAAACCTGTTGATTTGGGTGTATTTGACGCCACGGCAGATTCAAGCGGATTCAAAAATATGAAAGCCATAGCCTCGGCCGATGCCTTCGCGGTAACGCTTGAGCCAAGAGGTGGTAGTCCAAGTCCAACACTATCACAAATGGTGGTAATGGGCAAATTTTAAAGCGAAAAAGGCCTCCCAGGGCTCAATAATGATTAAAAGCTTACATTTTTCGGGAATAAATCCGAAAAAATGTAAGCTTTTCGATTTTTATACGTTAATTACTTGTATTTTGTGTAAACCTAAACTACACTGGTTTAATAATTTAACATTTTTTTAACGAAAACCAAAACCAATTATTAGTTTTTTTGTAACTAATAGGAACGTGCAAACGTCTTATGATTAGTTAGGACATAACGAGAAACAGTGAACCTGGTAAACCTAACTCCCCGAATTTGAGTATTTAGTTCTTTATAAGATCAGTTAATAGTTAATTAAAACGGCTGTATGATACTTGCAGCCGTTTTTTTATGCCCTTAACTTTGCCATAGTAACAGGCAATTGCGCAATGAGCTTACCGGGTAAAACAACATGCATCCGGTTTGGCAACGCGAGTTCATCGCCGGCCTTACCGTGAATGTAGGCACCAATGATGCAAGCCTGATCCGGCGGATACTTTTGCCCAAGCAACGCAGCTATTACGCCGGTAAGTACATCGCCCATACCTCCGCTTGCCATAGCAGCATTTCCTGATGAGTTAAAATAAGCTTTGCCATTGGGTGTAGCGACGATGGTGTAATCATTTTTCAGCAGGACACACAAGTTTAACTCCTTTGCCTTTTTTATAGCGGTTTGCAGCCGCTGCCACCAACTGGTATGTTCGCCAAAAAGCCTGTCAAACTCTTTCATGTGCGGGGTTAAGATGCTT
>JGI24737J22298_10000075_pt1 | contig 29338 bp, 14 predicted proteins | sample KBSCornC3_FD_22298 | JGI IMG/M metagenome (IMG submission 22298) | reverse complement strand
CCCGCCGTTACCGGCAGGTCTTTCAGTATTTTTGAGGGGCTGGGAGATTATAATGAGAACAATTTATAAGCAACAGCAAGGCTGAACAAGCTAACACGCGTGTGCGAATTATCGTTGCCATAAGCTATTTTATTTAAACCACCTTCGTAACGAAGGTCGATAGACAGGCTACTGATATCAACACCTGCCCCCACCTGTATTGCGTAGTTCGCATCTTTATACCTTAACGCTGTTGCATCGTTAAATGCATCCCTATCTCTTCCGGTTGTAAATGAAAGCACCGGCCCACCATAAAACCTTCCACCTAAACCTAAAGCACCAACTTTAGCACCTACAAGTAATGGAACATCAAAACTTTTAAAGCTTTGTTTATTTGAAACACCTCCATTATTTACAGTTACGCTTTTATTGGTATAATAAAGTTCGGGTTGAAAAATTAAGCCCAGACCACCTATCCGTGCCCATGCACCAGCCTGGTAACCTGCTCTATTATCGTTGTTAAAAACTCCGTTGGAGGGAAATGTTGAATAGTTTAAACCACCTTTAAGGCCGAAAGAAAAGCTCGGGATAACCTGGGCTTTTGAAACGCCGACTGACAGTAAAAAAATAGATAAGGAAAGTAAAATTGCTTTTTTCATTTTTTTAGGTGTTTGAATGATGTATTAAGTCTTGGTAAACCTTATTGTTTGCAAAACCGCTGCTAAATTAGAAATATCCGGCTAAACCCAACTGATAATTCAGTAAAGTTTAACCGGATATTTAACTTATAATTTTTAATAAAAGTATAGGATTTGTTAGTCTTGTCGCATTTACAACGCTAATTTGCCCTGGTAATAATCAAGTATTTTGTTATAAATGTAACAGTCATAGCGGGCATTGATCATGTTTATCTTTGATTTATCAAGGTTATTTTTTGCTACTACATAATCTACAGAAGTTAAAACACCTGCATTGAACCGTATTTCGGCAGTACGAAATGATTCGGCGTAGGCTTTAACCTGCTCAAGGAGCACAGTATACCTGTTATAGGCCGATGTCATGTTAAGATAAGCCTGTTCAACATCCTGTTTCAGCTTAATTTTAGTATTTTCCTCTATGTATTTATAATTGAGTAAATCGATCTTGGCTTTGGCCACTTTATTGTGATTTTGGAAATAATTTAAGATCGGGATCTTTAGACTTACACCAAACTGTGTACTGTAATTATTTTTAAACTGGTCATAGTAGCCGATATCTTTATTTACATAATTGGCCTGCGTAGTTAAAACTGGTTGCTTACCACCTGGCGTATTTATAAAGTTACCGGTATTTACGGTTGATGAGTCGGTGAACACCGAGGTCTGCGCAGCACTTGAATAATTGGTGTACAGACCGCCATATAACGAAACATTTGGCAGCAAAGCCCCTTTAGCTACGCTGACTGCTTTTTCGGCACTTTGACGGCGAAGCGTGGCGGCTTTAACTAAGGCCAGTTGCTGTAACGCTGTATCGTAAACCTGATCGGACGTGAGCGCAGTTTGATTTGAAACGTCCTGTGCGTTAATGGGCTGCAATACAATATTTTTATTATATGGGATATTAAGTATTTGTAATAAGCTCAGTTTGGCACTTTCCAACGCGCTGTTAGCCGCAACAACGTTCAACTTGTTATCGCCCAGTGTACCCTGCAAATCATATAGATCAGATGGCAATTTATTAGCACCATCCTTTTCTAAAACAGTTAGCCTTTCAACCTGCTTTGCCGAAACATCAACCTGGTTTTTAACCTGTGCCAACAACTCCGTATTATCCAGTACAAGCAAATAGGCAGTAATCACATTTATAGTAACCAGATCTTTAGCCTGCTGCAAATCCATTCTACCGGCCTGGTAAGCCAGCGAAGTTTGTTTGATAGCATTTACGTTTTGTAAACCACCAAAAAGCGTAAGGTTTGATTCGAGACTGTAGTTGCCGTAAGTTAATGATTGATTTACATAGGTATTTGTAAAGGGGTTAATATTACGCCCCTGGTTTATACCGTGGTTTATATTAGCATTTAAAGTTGGCAACATGCTTTCTTTAGCCTGCATAAAATCAATGCGGGCACTTTGGGCCTTTAATTCGCTTTGCTTTACATCAAGGTTATTTTTTATAGCAATATCAATGCATTTCTGCAACGAAAGGGATGTATCAGACTGGCCAAACGCTTTTGCCGACGACAACGTAACAAGACCGAGAAATAGTAATTTATAGTATCGCATTTTATTATTGAGTTCAGAGTTTTCTTGATGAATCGATCCTGCCATCCAGCAGATCGATAATGCGCGAACCGTATTCGGCATTTTTTTCGGAGTGGGTAACTTGGATAATGGTCACACCATCTTCCTTATTCAGCTTACGGAACAGTTCCATAATCTCCTCCCCTTGTTTTGAGTTGAGGTTACCGGTTGGTTCATCGGCCAATAACAATTTTGGTTTGGCAATAAGCGCGCGGGCTATGCCCACAAGCTGCTGCTGTCCGCCAGATAGCTGTGCCGGGAAAAGATCTTTTTTGCCAACAATGTTAAAGCGGTCAAGCATATCGGCAACCATGGCTTTACGCTCAGCGCTTTTAAAATCCTGGTAAATAAGTGGGGTTTCAATGTTTTCATAAACGGTAAGCTCGTCAATTAAATGGTAAGCCTGGAAAACGAAACCAATATATTGCTTGTATAAAGCCGAGCGTTGTTTTTCTTTAAGCTGATGCACCGCATGACCTTCAAAATAATGGTAACCGTCAGATGGTTCGTCGAGCATACCAATGATATTCAGCAGCGTTGATTTACCCGAACCTGAAGGGCCCATGATCGAAATAAACTCGCCTTCGTCAACCTCAAGGCTCAGATCGTTAAGGATGATGTTTCTGTTGCCTCCTACCTGGAAATACTTTGAAATATGCTGCAGTGATAACATTTTTAATTATTGAATTAGTTTGTTAGTAAATAAATGAGTTAAGCAATAATACTCATCATTTTGCGATTAACATATCAATAACATACCAAAGTTATAACTAACTAATTATCAACAAATTAAACCATCCTATCAAAACTTCACTGTACGCTTATGTAACAAGATGCGTACGGTTATGATACAGTGTTTTTTGAAGAGAAAGGTAAAAGGCAAAAGGTGAAAGGTATTTTTTTTCGCAAACAGGTAGTGGCGGCGGGATCCAAAACTTCGGTGCTCTACAGAGCTTAAGTAAAACAAAAAGCTGAAAGGTATATTTAACATTACATCAACGCCAATAAACCTTTCAGCTTTCGCCTTTCACCTTTCTCCTGAAAATTAATCTCCCGAGCGTAAACTCTTAACCGGGTTAGCGAGCGCGGCCTTAAGTGATTGCACACTCACCGTAATAAAGGCGATAAGTATAGCTACCACACCTGCGGCAATGAATACCCATATTTGTATGCTGATCTTATACGCAAAGTCCTGCAGCCAACGATGCATGGCATACCAGGCTATCGGCGAGGCAATGATAACCGATATGATCACCAGTTTCAGGAAATCGCCCGAAACAAGTTTAACTATACTGAAAACGCTTGCACCCAAAACTTTACGTACTCCAACTTCTTTTACCCTTTGCCTGGTTGAAAATACTGCCAGCCCGAATAAACCCAAACAGGAAATAAAAATTGTAACCAAAGTAAATGCTGTTAGTATTGAACCTGTGCGCTGCTCAACCTTATACATGTCATCAAATTCCTGGTCGAGGAAGTGATATTCAAACGGTGTGGCCGGGTTAAAGGCGGCCCATTTTTCTTTAATTGCAACTATAGTTTGACCAATATTATTTCCGGAGGTTTTAATGAGTATTTTACCAAAATAATCTTCAGTAAATATCACAATTGGGGTAACTTCCTGATGCAGGGATGCAAAGTTGAAATTTTGTGCAACGCCCCTGATCTCGCCGGTACGGCCGTTTAGCCCAATATGTTTGCCTATCGCCTCTTCAGCTTTCCAGCCCAACGCTTTAGCGGCCTTTTCATTGATGATAAAACCATAATAGCGCTTGTTTTGATCGGGATCGGTAGCGCGTATTTCATCGGCATTGGTAAAATCGATGCCTTGAACCAGTTTGATACCAAGTGTTTTCAAAAAATTCTTTTCTACGGGCAACGCGGTTACCGAAAGATTATAGTCGCTGTTTTTGCCATCGGCCTTGTTAATACTATATCCGCCGTGAACATCAACCGGCGAGTCATACGACGCGGTAGCACCAAGCACTCCCGGCAATTGAGTTACCGCGTTATTAAATGATTGGACCTCTTTTAACGATTCACCACCAAGATCCAGTACCATTACCTGCGACCGGTCGATACCAATATTTAAATGCTGAATGTATCGCAGCTGGCTGCCGGCTATAACCGTACAGATCATAAAGAACACAGATACAACAAACTGAACTATAACCAACGATCTGCGTAAAGCTTTACCACCCGTTGTATTTGTAAGTTTTCCCTTTAAAGTGACGATGGGGTTAAATGAAGATAAATATAGCGATGGATAAGTCCCGGCTAAAAAAGTTACCGTTACAAACAAGGCAGCCACGGCCATGATAAGCCATGAAATGTTCCATGTTTGAAAACCCAATTGCTGCCCCGAAAAATCGCTAAACCATTTAAAACTTATATTGGCCAAAAACAAACCACCTAACAGCGATACAAGCGTAATCATCGCCGACTCGATAATGAACTGAACAAAAAGCTGGGTACGGGCTGCACCCATTACCTTTCTTACCCCTATTTCGTGACCGCGCTCAATGGCTTTCGCCGTTACCAGGTTTAGGAAATTAACACATGCAAGCAGCAATAAAATAACAGCAACCGCGCCTAAAATGTAAATATATTTGATATTGCCGGATGGGGTTAGCGGGTATGTAGCTGCCGATTTCAAGTGAACATCAGTTAAAGGTTCCAACTTGAACCACATTTTATGCCCCTGCCTAAAATCATCTTTAAACAGCTCAGCTACGTAGTTGTTCATTTTTTGCTCAACCGAGGCCATATTAACACCCGGTTTTAACAGCAGGTACGAATAATCATTAGCCGAATCCCATTTGCGTGTTTTAGCATGTTCCGAGCCGGCATACGAGCCAATCATATCAAATTTGATCTGCGAGTATTCGGGCATATCTTCCACCACACCGCTAACCATCATGTTTTGCTTGTTATTAACCTTCAAAACCTTGCCTACGGCATCCTCGTTGCCGAAATATTTTTTTGCCATAGAAGCGGTGATCACCACAGCCGACGGGTCTCTAAGCGCGGTAGCGGCATTACCTTTCAAAAACTTAAAGCTGAAGATCTTAAAGAAAGGCTCATCAGCTAAAAAGAACCGTTTTTCGTTAAATAATTTGTCCTGGTATTGCACCGGGTTGTTATACCGATAAATCCGTACACCATCCTCAATTTCCTGTAATTGCTGTTTAAATACGGGCACAGGCGCAGTTGGCGTTACCGATACTGATTTAGCTTCAGCATCGTCTGATGATTTATAGTTATAAACCATACGGACTATCCTATCGGCTTTTACGTGAAACCTATCGTACCGCAGCTCATTTAACAAATAGGTTGCTAATAATATAAAGCAACCTATCCCAACTGCCAATCCCGCAATACTTATGAGTGAAGTAACCTTGTTAACAACCAGGTTACGCCATGCTGTTTTTATATAGTTTTTTATCATAAACCCCTCCTAACCTCCCCAAAGGGGAGGAATTGTTATATCTTTTATAAGCTTTGATTTTTTTTAAAGCCCTCTCCCTTGGAGAGGGTTTGGGTGAGGTTACTCGCTCCTTAAACTCTTAACCGGGTTAGCTACCGCCGCTTTAATTGCCTGGAAACTTACCGTTGCAAACGCGATAACCATCGATGTGAGCCCGGCGACGCCAAATACCCACCAACTGATATCAATGCGGTAGGCAAAGTCCTGCAGCCATTTGCTCATCACATAAAATGCGATAGGCCAGGCAATGACATTGGCAATTAGCACCAGTTTTACAAAATGGCCTGAAAGCAGCAATACAATATTTTGTACTGATGCACCAAGCACCTTGCGTACCCCAATTTCTTTGATCCGTTTTTCGGCTGAGTAAGATGCCAGGCCGAACAACCCCAAACAAGATATGATAATGATAAGTCCGGCTAAAATACTTACTACTGTGCTTACCTGGTTATCAACGCTGTAAACCTCATTAAAATGGTCATCCAGAAACTGGTATTCAAATGGCACGCCCGGAAACTCCTTATTCCAGGTTGACTGGATAAACGCGATAGCTTCCTTAGCCCTGCTTCCATTAACTTTAACCGACATTTGCTTAAACCCCTTACCATTTACCAAAAACAGTGTTTCAATTTTATAATGCAGGGAATTGAAATTGAAATCTTTGGCTATGCCGGTAATCACCCCTAACGAATCAAAACCAAACCTTTGGCCCAATAACGATTCCATATTTTTCCCTTTATGATCTTTAAGCAATTCCTTAGCCAGCGCTTCGTTGATGATATACTGTTTCCAAACGGTCGAAGTATCGGTAGAAAAGTTTTTACCCATCAGCAGCTTGATCTTGTACAGATCGAGGTAATTATTATCAACCACCAGCAATGTTGAAGTAAGCTGGCGCAAGGGCGAATCACCGAGTTTGAATGAGATACCTGTTTGATCAAGGTGGCTGCCTAAAATATCCTGCGATGCGGTAACTCCCTGCACCATCGAGTTGGAAAGCAGCTCCTGCTTAAACAAATCATATTTATTTTGCGGGATAAGGCTTAACGGGATATTAACAATCTGATCGCGATTAAAGCCAGGATCTTTTTTTTGCATAAACTTAAGTTGCCTGATAACCAATACGGTAGCTATCATCAAAATTACCGCACTTGTAAACTGGCCAACAACCAAAATATTACGTAGCGGTACCTTATTACCACCGGCTGAAGTCAGAGCTCCTTTCAATACCTTAACGGGTTGAAACGACGAAAGAAAAAGCGCCGGATAGATCCCGGATACAATACCTACAAGTACCGTGCTTATAAACACCACTCCGATAAGCATTTTATTATCATGCAGGGGCAAACTGATATCACGCTGGCTTAAACCGTTAATAAAAGGAATGGCAAGGGTCACCAAAACACAGGCAAAAACTAAAGCTATCAGAGAGAGTAACACCGTTTCGCCCAGAAATTGCATAGCCAATTGAAAACGCCCGGCACCGATAGACTTGCGTACGCCAACTTCTTTTGCCCGCTCTGATGAGCGCGCGGTTGAAAGGTTAATGAAATTAATACAGGCTATCACCAAAACAATGATACCTATAACTGTAAACAGGTTGGTGATATGTTTATCAAATTTTTGATAATTGATATAGTCCAGCCCTATATCGGCCGAGTTAGCGTGAACATCTTTCAGGGACAATAGGAATAGCTCATAATTTTTAGGACCGTCTTTACCTTTATACTTTTGAAGATAGGCCGGAAATTTCTTTTCAAGTGCGGCAATGTTAGTACCCGGTGCCAGTTCAAGGTAAGTATTTAACCAGTTGCCGCCCCAATTGGTAAACATCCATGGTTTATAAATACTGCTAAACGAAAACAGGCAATCAAACTGTAATTGCGAGTTTTTAGGCACATTTGCCAATATCCCGGTAACTGAATAAGTTATGGTATCCTGCCCGTAATTGGTTACGGTTTTACCTATCGGGTCGTCATTACCAAACATACGTTTTGCGGCATCTTCGGTTAATAAAACGCTGCGGGGTTTTAATAAAGCGGTGGCCCGGTCCCCCCTTAACAGTTTAAAGTCAAACATCTTTAAAAAAACCGAATCCACGAAGAATACCTGCGGCATGTACACGCGTTTCAGCCCGTTGTTGAGCGGAAATTTTTGCTGCCAGCGTACCCGCGTAAAGTTTTTTACTTCCGGAAAATCGGCCTTAAGCGTCGGTCCCATCGGGAACATGGATAACGCAACCTTTTGCGATGCGCCCATTCCCTCAAACTTTTGTACTTCGTTTAAGCGATAGATGTTTTTAGTGTGCAGGCTGTCGAAGCTTTTTTCGTAATAAACAAACAACGTGATCACTATGCAGGCTGCTATACCCACAGCCAATCCAAAAATGTTAATAGCTGAAAAAACCTTGCTTTTCCAGATATTGCGCCAGGCGGTTTTAAAATAATTTTTTATCATTAGTTTATCTCGTTTAGGTCATTTTGCCCCGCATTCCATTAATAAGACGAAAGCAGTGGCTTAATGACAATTATTCGGAACGTAAACTTTTAACAGGGTTGCTTAATGCTGCTTTTATTGCCTGGAAGCTAATGGTAGTTACTGCCACCAAAACGGCTAATACACCTGCCAGCACAAATACCCACCACTGAATATCTATACGATAGGCAAAATCTTTGAGCCATTGATGCATAAAATACCAGCCTACCGGCATAGCTATTATACAGGATATCACTATCAGCTTTAAAAAATCCAGCGATAGCAGGTTAACAATACCCGGTACCGACGCGCCAAGCACTTTGCGGATCCCTATTTCACGGGTACGCTGCAGCGTGCTGTACGAAGCCAAACCAAGCAAGCCCAAACACGAAATGAATATGGCGAGAACAGCGAAGTTAAAAAACAGCTTGCCAAAACGCTGTTCCGCACGGTATTGTCTGTCAAAAAACTCATCTAAAAAATAAAACGAGTATGGCCTGTTAGGGATAAATTGTTTCCATTTTCCTTCTATTTGCGCCAACGTGCTATTCAGATTTTTGGGGGAGACTTTTACAGTTATGAGATCAAGGCTATGCAGCTCGATGCGCATGGTAAGCGGCTTTATCACCTCCTGTAACGAACGGAAATGAAAATCTTTCATCACACCTACTATTTTACCTTCGCGCCCCCATTGTTTAAACCGGCGGCCGATAGCATCTTTAGGAGAGCTATAGCCAAATAATTTAACAGCGGCTTCATTGATAAGCATGGCCTGGGCGGTATCAGTACCAAATTCACGTGAAAACGAACGACCCGCGACCATCTTTATCTTAAATTGGTTTACATAGTCATAATCAACAAAATACAGATCAAGATTAGCTATCTGCAAATCGCCGCTTTTATTTTCTATCTCGGAGTAAGCCCCGTTATTTCCACCTCCCGGGATACTGGAAGCAGATGCCGTTGATACTACGCCGGGAATTGAACTGATAGCATTTTTTAGGGATTCTTTAGCAGGATCGCCGTTGGTGTTGAGTACAACCATTTGTTCTTTATTAAAACCAAGATCGCGGTTTTGCATAAAGCTCATTTGATTATAAACTACGATAGTGCCAATAATAAGCGTTATGGAAATACTAAACTGAGCAACAACAAGCGTTCTGCGTAAAATCCCGCCCTTCCTGCTTCCGGAAAAACGGCCTTTCAAAACCATCACCGGTTTAAAGGATGATAATACCAATGCAGGATATAAACCGGCAAGCAGGCCGATTAAAATCGACGTTACAAACAGAATAATTACATAGTACCAGTTTGAAAAGATGCCGGAGCTAACAGTTTTACCAGCCAATTGATTAAACGCAGGCAACAGCAAAGCAGCTATACCAAGCGTAAGTAAAAAAGCTATGATACAAAGTACCACCGATTCGCCTATGAACTGGCTTGCGAGCTGGCTCTTTTCGGCGCCCACAACTTTACGGATCCCTACTTCTTTGGCGCGTTCAACCGAGCGGGCCGTAGTAAGATTAACAAAGTTGATGCACGCTATCAGCAAAATAAAAACCGCGACAATGCTAAATATATACACATTGCTAATGCTTCCAACTTCCTGTCCGCCTCTTTTGGAGTAGAGGTAGGTGGATTTTAAAGGTTCAAGCATGAGCGTATAGGACATCTGGCTTTTCTTCATTCCGTCCCCATCGCGACTTTGCAAAAAGGCAGGCATTTTAGATTCAAGAGCCTTTGGGCTTGTACCCGGTTTTAACAAAAGATACGTTGTAGCGCCGAAATTGCCCCATTGCCCGTCAATTCCTTTATTAAACTTTTGGGTTAACGATGTCATTGAAATGATCATATCGGCCTTGATTTGTGAGTTGCCAGGAAAATCCTTCATAACACCGGTAACCGTGGCAGGTATGGCATCGCCGGTAATTAATACGGTTTTGCCAATTGGGTCAGCACTACCAAAATATTTTTTCGCGGTAGATTCGGTAAACACTATCGTAGCGGGCGCGGTGAGTGCAGTCCTGGGGTCGCCTTTAACTAATTTAAAATCGAAGACCTTAAAAAATGTCGAATCGGCGAACATGGAGTTTTCCTCCTGAAATTTTACATCTCCCCTGCGTACCAAAAAACTGCCGCCGCTGGTGCGTACAAAGGCTTCTACTTCGGGCAGGTCTGCTTTAATATCGGGTGCAAACGCCCATGATGTGCTGCTGGTATTAATAGTTTCGCTCGGGGTTTTGATATCAGTTACCAAACGATAGATCCTATCGGCCTTTGTGTGAAAGTTATCGTAACTCAACTCAAAGGCCACGTATATAAAAATGAAAAAACAGGCCGTTATCCCGATGGATAAGCCAGTAATATTGATAAATGAAAAGCCCCGGTGGCGCCAAAGGTTCCGGAGGGCTATTTTAATGTAATTTCTGATCATATTTTTTATTTTTTAATGTCATGTTCATATGGTCATTTGTCTTACCCGTTGTAACAACACAAAGCAAACTGATACAATTACCCATTATTCAGAACGTAAACTTTTAACCGGGTTGGCAATCGCGGCCTTAATAGCCTGAAAACTGATTGTTGTCAGTGTGATGACAATAGCTGCCGCTGCCGATATAATAAACACACCAGGGCCAACGGTTACCCGGTAATCGTATTTTTGTAACCACCCCTGCAAAAAATAAAACGCTACCGGCGATGCTATCATGCAGCTGATAAGCACCAGCAACACAAAATCCTTCGACAGTAAAAACCATAGTTGGCTTACAGTTGCACCTAATACCTTGCGTACACCAATTTCTTTAGTTCGCTGCTCTGCGATATATGCGGCTAAGCCGAACAGGCCAAGGCATGAAATAAATATGGCCAGGCCTGCAAATATGCCTGCGAGCTTGCTTACCAATACTTCCTGGCCAAACTTGCGGTTATAATCATCATCAACAAAGCGGTAGGAATATGGATAAGCCGGGCTATATTTTGAAAACACCTGACCTATTTTATCAATGGCGCTGTGCGGGTTTACTTTAGATGACAGGCGATAGATCATGTTTTGGTGCGGATCATTATTATACAAAAACATGGTTGGGTCGGCCTGCGCAAAAGGCGATAACATCAACGCGTTTTTAACTACACCAATTATTTTGCGCTGCTTGCCACCATAAGTAATTACCTGGCTAATCGGATCACCTTTAAGCCGCAGGCGTTTAACTGCTGCTTCATTGAAAATGACATTCAATGAATCGGACACCACATTATTATAATCTCTCCCGGCAAGTATTTTCATGCCTACAGTCTTGAAATAATCGTTAGCTACAGCTATTACGCCCATTTCAACGGTTTCGCCAGCCATTTTTCCGGGCCACTGATCAAGATTATTGTGCATGTTAATATCTGTGATGGCGCTTGATGCTGTGGAGATACTTTCAATCACGCCGCTTTGCAGTAATTCATTTTTAAAAGCAGAATAATGCTTGCCCAGGTCTTCGTTGGCATTGGTGGCTATTAACCTATTAATATCGTATCCTGCCGGGCGGTTTTTTGCATATTGAATTTGCCTGTAAATAACAACTGTGCTTATGATCAAGGCTATTGAACAGCTAAACTGCATCACTACTAAAACTTTACGTGAATACGATGCTGAGCGGCCCACCTGAATTGTACCTTTTAATACCTTAACCGGATTAAATGACGAAAGATAAAACGCAGGACGACTACCGGCCACCAAGGCTGTAAGTAATACGCACCCTATGGCAATTAGCCAAAAAATTGCGCTGTTAAAAGGGATGGCAATAGTAGTACCGGTGAGCGCGTTAAACGGCTGGAGTGCTATCTGAATAAAAAGTATTGAGCAGATAAAAGAGATCAGCGTGATCAATGTGGATTCTGTCAAGAACTGGAATATCAGATGCTGACGTTGTGATCCGATAGCTTTACGGATACCAACCTCGCGTGCGCGTTTTTCAGACCGAGCAGTTGTGAGGTTAATGAAATTCACACAAGCTATCAGCAGTACCAGCACACCAACAATGCTAAAAGTGCGTACATAATCAATAAAACCGCCTGCAGCGACTCCATTTTTATAATCGGAAAGCAGATGCCAATCGGCCATGGGCTGCATAATTACGTCGGAGTTTTCGGCATTAATATTTTTTTCGCCTTTTTCGATATGAAGGATCTTTGGGGCCAGTTGCGTGTACGTTACACCTGGTTTTAGCGTTGCAAACAGCTCGAAGCTATTGTTCCCGAAGCTATCGTGAGCACCTTTCATGTAAGGCTGTTGCTCCATCAAACTGAATGGAATAACATATTTAAATTGAAGCGAAGAATTCAACGGTACATCCTGAATCACGCCGGTAACCTTTAAATTGTAGTTGTTATCAACCTTAACTACCTTATTGATCACATTCCCGGTGCCGAATAAAGCGAGAGCAGTAGTTTTAGTCAATACAATTGAATATGGATCATTCAAAGCGGTTGCGCGGCTTCCTTGTAAAAAATTGTATTGAAAAATTTTCAGGAAATCGCTACCTGCCTGCACACCATCAATAGATAACTTTTTATCGCCTACCATTAGCCCGTGTGTGCCACCCCAATCTGTGGGTGCTACATATTCTATTTCGGGCATAGTTTTCAACACATCTGCCAGTTTTAGCGAGGTTGAACTAAACGTTAATGTTTCGCCATTACTGTTAAAATTACGGCGTACCTGATATACCCTGTTCGCTTCGGGCAAAAACCTGTCGTACGAGTACTCATTAGCAACCCAAAGCGCTATTATTAAGGCAACAGCCATCCCGGCTGCCAGTCCCAAAACATTGATAGCTGTATAAGCCCTATTGTTAGCGATGTTTCGCCAGGCTATTTTGATATAATTTCTAATCATCTCTTCTACCATTAGGTCATTAATCATTGAGTCATTGGCCTCGCGAAAAAAATGACTTAATGACGCGAAGCAAATGACTCAATGACTATTTATTCGGAACGCAAACTTTTAACCGGGTTAGCCAATGCTGCCATTGTAGCCCGGTAACCTACCGTAATCCAGGCTATTATGAGGCTTGACAGGATCGATATCACAAATATTTGCGGGCCGATACTGATTCGGTATTGAAAATCCTTTAAGTAATTGTGCATTGCCCACCAGGCCAGAGGAGCGGCTATTACAAAAGCGATGAGCAACAATATGCTAAACTCCTTACCAAATAGCCATAGGATACCGCTGATATTGGCTCCCAATACCTTGCGTACTCCAATCTCTTTGGTTTTACGCACGGCCATAAATGATACCAGGCCGTATAAGCCGAGGCAACCTATGATGATCGCGATACCGGCAAACGCTTCAACCAATATTAGCAGGATATTATCCATTTCATAAAAACGCTTAATAGTATCATCCAAAAACTGGTATGAATATAATTCTTCCGGGAAGGTTTGGTTCCAGATCTTGTCAATTGCAGCTAATGTAGCTTTAGCATTACGCATATCTATTTTCACAGCAACGGTACCCAAATCCTGGTAATTAGGCATCACACACAATGGGGAAATTTCAGAATGGAAAGAGTAATTGTAAAAATCTTTCATTACACCTACAATGGTGCCTTTATAGTCGCGTCCGTTAATTGCCATCTGCTTTCCAATTACATCTTGTGGTTTAACGTGCAGTTTATGAACGAAAGTCTCGTTCACCAAAAACTCCTTAACCGAGTCGCCTTTGAAAAAATTTCGGCCTGCAATCAGCTTAATACCAAATGTTGATATGTAATTTTCATCGGCCTGTTTGGTATTGATGCTCCAATGTTCATCTTCGGCTCGGTTATCATATTGAATACCGGTATTGCTATTTGAACGGGATGCAGGAGGGTTGGCACAGTAAGATACATTTTCAACCCCCTTAATTTCGCTGAGACGATTACGCATCGTGCTCATTTTCATCTTATCGTTTTGAGGAAGCGGCACCAGCACTATGGCATTTTTGTTAAAGCCCAGATCGGCAGTTTGGGAATAATGCAATTGCGATACTACGATGATAGTACCGATGATAAGTACCTGAGATATAGTAAACTGGGTAACTACCAGTACCCTACGCAGGGAAAAACCGCCAACATCTTTTTGTGACAGTTTACTTTTAAGCGCCTTAATTGGCTGAAACCTCGCCAGTACCAAACCAGGATATGAACCCGAAAGAAATACAACAACAATAGTAATAACAACTATAAAAGCGCTCAATCCGGCCCAGTTAAAGGTCATCCTTGCATGGAAGAGATTGTTTAATGGCGTCAAAGCAATCTCTGATAAGCCAATAGCAACTCCCACAGCAATAACGCTGATTATAGCCGTTTCGGCAATAAACTGCCAAAATAATTGGAAAGGCTGGCTACCCAGTACTTTACGGATGCCCACCTCTTTTGAACGATTTAGTGCCTGAGCCGTAGCCAGGTTTATAAAGTTTACCGAAGCAGTAATGATCAGGAACACGCCGATAAAAAACAGTGCCCATAAATAGCTCTTATCAGCGTAGCCGCCAAGTTCACGGTCAAAGTGCATTTCGGCAATAGGCTGTAATTTAAAGCGCCACACCTGCAAATCCCGACCGGTGTAATTCTTTTTAACCAATTGCAGCATGGCAGTTTCAACCTGTGCTTTGGTTACACCCGGCTTCAATCTTGTAAAGCCCTGACAGCCGCTGTAAACGCCGCCCCAGTTATTTTCACGGCCTTTACCTGCGTACGCTTCCATACTTGCATACGAAATGAAAATTTGTTGCTTTTGGTCGGTGTTATTTGGCAAATCCTGCAGTACACCGGTTATAGTAACGTTGATGTTGTTATCCAGCTTGAAAACTTTGCCTATCGGGTTATCATTACCAAAATATTTTTGGGCCACTTTTTCGGTAACTAAAGCTTCATTGGGGTTAACAAGCATGGTTTTCTTATCACCTTTGAGCAACGGAAAGTTCAGGATATTGAAATAATCCGGCTCCACAAAAGCTACCCCGTCGTCCTCGCCAAATTTTTTAATTTCGTTTCCCTTAGTAATAGTGATCAGCGTTTTATTGAAACTGATATATCTTGCTGTTTTTTCGCTAAAAGCGAAATCGTTCCGGTAGCCTTTGGCCATGGGCTGCGGAATAGCGCCCACCCGGTCTACACCCTGATCATGAAACTCTGTATAGAAACGGTAGATCCTGTCTTTATTCTTATGAAAGGTATCAAAGCTCAGGTGATAGGTAATCAGCGTAAATATTAATACGCCGCAGGTTATACCTAAAGCCAAGCCAATAACACTGATGGTTGCGTAAGCCTTGTTACGCACCAAATTTCGCCATGCAATTTTTATATAGTTCTTGATCATATCTTTTTTTATTTCATTAAGTCATTTATGTCATTGAGTCATTTTGCTCCGGCGTTCAAATGAATAATGACGCGAAGCAAATGACTTGATGAAATTATTCCGAACGCAAACTTTTCACCGGGTTGCTCAACGCCGCTTTAACAGCCTGGAAACTTACAGTTGCCAGCGCTATAACTATTGCAGCAATGCCGGCAGCAGCAAATACCCACCATTGTACCGTTACCCGGTATTGATAATTTTGCAGCCAGTTATTAGTAGCATACCAGGCAACCGGAAAGGCTATTAGGCATGAAACCGCAACCAGCTTTAAAAAATCGCGGGATAATAATCCGGTTAAACCTGCAACAGATGCGCCAAGCACTTTGCGAATACCTATTTCTTTGATCCTTCTCTCGGCGGTATAAGCAGCTAAGCCAAATAGGCCAAGGCATGATATCACAATAGCCAGCGATGCAAACACACCGGCCAACCTGCCTGTAAGTGTTTCCGTTTTAAACAACTCATCAAAATCGGCATCAATAAATTTGTACTCAAAAGGATAGCCCGGGTTAGCCCGTTTATAAACCTCACCTGTTTTAGCCAGCGCTTCTGCTAAATTAACGCCCCGTTTAAAGCGGATAGTTAAAATGTTATTGTTTTGCGGATGGCTGAATAACATAAGCGGTGCGCCGGCAACATACATATCATTATAAAGGAAATCTTTAATAATTCCGGCAATCTGGTAAGGTTTAGTGCCCCCATCTCTAATTATACCACCTACATGACCAGCCTTACCCATTTGTTTGGCAAAGGCTTCATTAATGATCACGTTGCTGCTGTCGAGTTTATCATTGGCGTAAAAATCACGACCGGCAACCAGTTTCATGTTCATGGTTGATACAAACTGCGGGCTCACATTTTCAATGGTGATGAGCGGATTTTTTGAAGCATCCTTGCCATCCCATGAAAAATTATCGGTATTGCTCCAGATCTGTAAAACAGGGTATTCACTCAATGAGGCATCGGCCACTACGCCGGTTTGTTTCAGATCATTGTTTACGGCAGCGAAATGATCAGTCAGCTTACCTTTGGTGTCAATGTAAACAAGATTGTCTTTTTCGTAACCCAATTCCCTGTTCTTAACATGCTGAATTTGCTGATATATAATTACCGTACCAATAATCAATATAATTGATACTGAAAATTGGATCACTACCAAACTTTGCCTGATGAAACCGGCGCCGGCCGCCGTTGGCAGTTTAATATTCTTTAATACCGCTATCGGGTTAAATGCCGACAGGTAAAACGCAGGGTAACTCCCCGCTAATAAACCGGTAACCAATCCTATCGACAGCAAATAAATTAAATGCAGGGGCTGCAACAAATCAATACTAAGCTCTTTTTGAACCATGTTGTTGAATGATGGCAAAACAGCGTAAACTAAAAGTACCGCGATAATAACGGCAATGAATGCCATGATCAAAGCCTCGCCTATAAATTGAGCAACAAGCTTGCTCCTACCTGCTCCCATTACTTTACGAACGCCAACCTCTTTAGCCCGCTTTTCGGACCGGGCGGTTGACAGGTTCATGAAATTGATACAGGCTATGATGAGAATGATAACAGCAATAGCAGCAAACAACCGCACGTATTCAATCCTCCCACCATCCATTTTCCCATCGGTAAATTTATCGCGCAGGTTCCAATCGTTCATCCCGAACAGGAATGATACCGTTTTATTGCCATTTTTCTTAGTTCCGATGTAAGTAGCCAGTTTTTTATTAACGGCTTTAACATCTGCGGTTGGTTCCAACTCTACATAGGTATGGGCCCAGTTAGCGCCCCAATCCTGCATCCAGGGTTGCATATGATCAATATTTTTTAAGGGAGCAAACCATTGCATCTGAAAAGTTGAATTTTTGGGCAGATCGGTAAATACGCCGGTAACCGTAAAATCCTGATCATTATTCATCTTTAGGGTTTTGCCCATCGGGTTGGCTTCACCAAAAAACTTTTTAGCCATGGTAGTACTAATCACCACCGAATGCGGATCGTGAAAAACATTAGCCTCATCTCCCTGTACAAAAGACAGTTTCAACATCGGGAAAATCTCCGCGTCGGTATAGGAACCATCTTCGTTAATCAGTTTATCGCCTAATGCAAATACAATGTTATCGGAACCGGCCATACGTGCGGCATTTTTTACCCTTGGGATATCGGCTTTTATTGCCGCCGCCATAGGCCCCGGAGTAGCGCGAAATGTGGACGTTTTGCCATCATAGGTTTGATTTTCACGAACCGTGTACAGGTTATCCCGTTTTACAAAGTTGCTGTTAAAGGTAAGCTCATCCTGCACCCATAAAAATATCATTGATGCACAAGCCACGCCGATAGCCAGACCGGCGATGTTCAGAAAGCTGTAAGCCCGGTTTTTCATCAGGCCGCGTACCGTAGTTTTAATGTAATTTCCTATCATGGTTAGGTGTTCATTGATTCATTCGTTCATTGGTACTCGTATAGTCCGTTAACTGCAAACTGCCACTGCGAACTGCTACTCACTTCTCAGGCTTTTAACCGGGTTAACAACTGCTGCCTTAATAGCTTTATAGCCTACAGTTATCCATGCTATTACCAGCGATAATATTATCGCCAATAGAAAAATCCAGGCGCTCATTGATATACGGTACACAAAGTTTTGCAGCCATCCGTTCATGATATACCATGCGGCCGGCATCGCTATCAGGAAAGAGATACCGATAAGTACCATAAACTCTTTTGAAAACAGGAATACAATGCTACTTACCGATGCACCTAAAACTTTCCGGATGCCTACCTCTTTAGTGCGCTGAACTGCCATGAACGATACCAGGCCATATAAGCCAAGGCATGATATAAAAATGGCTATCCCGGCAAACACCTTGTAAACCAATGCCATTTTATTTTCCTGTTCATAAAATTTAGCTATATTTTCATCAAGGAAATAACCGTTGTAGGCATATTCGGGATAGGTATTTTCCCACAACTTTTGCAGTTGAGATACGGTTTTGTTCAGTTCGGATGTTTGGATTTTGATGCCTATCTGGCCTTCAAATTTTTTGGCCGGTGATATTACTATTGGCTTTATAGCTTCACGAAGCGAATTAGTTTTAAAATCTTTAACAACCCCAACTATTTGCAGCCATTTGCCGCCGCCTAAACGTATTGTTTTTCCTATTGCATCATCGGCTTTTTGGATCCCCAATTTACGTATAAAGGTTTCGTTAACCACATATTGTTTTGCAGTATCGCTTACCTCATAAGCTTTGCCCGCGGCAAATGTTAGCCCATATGTTTTGAAATAATCAGCATCTCCAAATTTGAGGTAGGTATTAAAACCAACATCTTTGGTTGAGTTATTGAAATCAAAATTAGTACCCCAGTTGTTTTCTGACGATGGCACATCTGAAGAAAAGCTAGCTGATTTTACCATGGGATTTTGTAACACCTGTTGCTTAAACGATTCCATTTTCCGAAGGCTTAAACTATCGGTATAGCCGGGAATGATAAGCAAAGCGTTTTTGTTAAAACCGAGGTCCGCTTTGTTTACAAAGTCCATTTGATTTACCGCTACTATGGTGCCGATAATAAGTAATTGAGATATGGCAAACTGGGCAATCACCAATCCCCGGCGAAGCGGGATACCACCGATAGAAGCAGCTGTTATTTTATTTTTAAGCGCGAGTACCGGTTTAAAACCAGACACCACCAATGCGGGATAAACACCCGACAATAGCACTATAGCTACCGTACTTGCGGCCAAAAACAATAAACTGCCCGTAGTAAACAAGCTGATACTATCCGGCACATTAGCTATATTTTTCAATTGGGGCATAGCCAGCCCGGCGACAGCTAATGCTATTAAGGCCGAAGCAATAACGATGATAGTAGTTTCGCCAATTACCTGGGCGATCAATTGCGGACGTGTACTACCCAATACTTTACGGATCCCTACTTCTTTTGACCGGCCAACAGATTGCGCCGTCGACAAGTTGATGAAGTTGATAGAGGCCATGACAATGATCAGTAGCGCAATGAACGACAAGGTACGCAAGGTAGCCCTGCTGGTGCTATGATCACCAAGCGGGTTACCTATCCGGGTATCAAAATGCATATCAGCAAGCGGCTGTGGTAACAGCGTAGTTTGTGCCGATCCCTTTTTAAAATGCTTGGTCGAAAATGCTTTTAACTGTGCGTCGATACTGCTTTTTGACATGCTTGCCGGGAACAACATAAACACCTCATGGCTGCTGCTGGTTGATCCCCATTCGGCGCTATAGTTGTAATCTTTCGGATGCTGTTTCCAGGTATCAAACGATACCATTACCTTAAACGGAAAATCGCTGTTAACCGGGGCATCTTCTACAATGCCGGATACTTTCAGCGTCAAAACATTATCCATTTTAAGAATTTTGCCTACAGCATTTGTCCAGTCGCCAAAATACTTAATGGCCGAGCTTTTATCCAACACAACCATATCCGGACTGGCCAATACAGCGGGACTTCCAGCCAGCCATTTGTAACTAAAAATATCGAAGAATTGAGGCTGAATAAATAACACGCCAATATTTTCAGTAAATTTCTTATCACTGCTACTACTTCCGGTGGCTTGCGGCACTGTGATCTGGCTACCATAGCTGCTGTTCAAAGCTGCCACTTTAGCCTGAGGTATATCCAAACGAAGGGCATCTGTAGCAGGAACAGCAACTCCCGGATTGGTGGTAGTTTCCGACTCGTGCTTTTCCTGGGTAACTATACGATAAATGTTTTTATAATTAGGATTGAAAGTATCAAAACTAAGTTCAAACTGAATAATCACAAAAATGAGCAGGCAGGCAGCCAGGCCAACTGTTAAACCCGCGACATTTATAGCAGAATAGCCTTTATGACGCACGATATTGCGCCAGGCTATTTTGAAGTAATTTTTAAGCATATCGTACAGTAATTTTCGAAATTGATGTAAAAGCTATACCAAAACCAAAATCAACTGGATATCAAGCATTTAAATCAAATAAAAAACATCAACTGTTCGTAAGTGTAACACCTTGTGTACGGTATTGATACAGTAGTTTTGATTTCGGATTTGGGATATTCGATTTCGGATTTAGAAATTTATTTCCAGCCACTTCTACCATTCTTCCTGGCGCAAGTATTGTGGGCGGCTGGGGCTGGGCTTACTTGTGCCTCCTACGCCAGTCAGGAGTCAACAAAAAAGGAAAGGGCGGCGTGTTTTAAACCCCGACCTCCATATTTCAGTATCAAAAAACCCGAGTTTCAAATCACTCCCCCGACCTCAAACTCTCAGCAGGGTTTGCCATCGCTGTCTTAATGGATTGAAAACTTACTGCGATAAATGCTATCAGCAGCGCTACAAAAGCAGCCAGCACAAATACCCACCATTGAATATCTATCCGGTAAGCAAAATTTTGAAGGTATTTGCTCATCATAAGCCAGGCTATAGGTGATGCTACAATAACAGCAATCAGCACCAATTTCAGAAAATCGACAGAAAGCAAACCTGTTATATTGGTTACCGATGCGCCAAGCACTTTGCGGATACCGATCTCTTTGGTACGCTGAAGCGTTACCAGCGATATCAGGCCGAGCAAACCAAGACAGCTGATGAAAATAGCGATTATCGCGCTTGAGGTGATCAGCTTATTTAACAAATCTTCCTTTTGATAAAAGTCGGCTATTTGCTGGTCGAGAAAGCGGTATTCAAATACATTATCCGGATAAATCTCCCGCCACTCTTTCTTAATACAGTCGATAACAGCTGAAGGGTTACCCGAACCGATTTTTACGCCTGCATATTGATATCCTTTTCTGAAAGTGGTTATATATTCAGGCGCGATAGCTGTATATAATGATTTGGCATGAAAGTCTTTAACCACACCTACTATAATTCCCGGATTGTTGGATAAATCCCCGGCGGTAAAAAACCTGCCGATAGCTTGTTTCGGGTCTTTTAAACCTAATTTATGTATCAGCACTTCGTTAACCAGGTATTCACGGGCGGTGTCAGCTTCAACAATATTGCGGCCCGCAATTAACTGTATTCCAAAAGTTTTAACATAGTCGGCATCACCTATCTGAGTATACCCAACAAATTTTTCCCAGTCGCGGGTATCAAATTTAATTGATCCGCCTTTATCAGCAGTAGAAGATGGCGCACGATAACAAAATGAAATACTTTTTATCGCAGGATCGGCCAGCAACTGGTTACGCAATAATTGGTTTTATTTTTATCATTATCTGGCACCGGAATCATTACAACGGCATTTTTATTAAAACCGAGGTCAGCAGTTTTAAGATATTTAACCTGCATGGTTATCAATATCGTGCTAATGATAAGCACCTGGGCTATTATGTTTTGAACCACAATTAAACTTTTACGTGTAAAACCAGCAGCGTGCGTTTTACCGCCAACCTGGTTTTTCAAAGCGTTTACAGGCTTAAACCTGCTTAATATCAGTGCGGGATATGAACCGGCAGCTATTGTGATAATGACTAAAACAACTACAGTAAAACCAGCAAGGCGATAGTCATTAAAAAGCTTAAAGCTCAGTCGAGTTTGCAGCCAATTATTCAACACCGGGATGGCTGTAATCACCATTACAAATGATAACAATGCCGCAAAAACTACGATACATGATGTTTCGGAAATAAACTGGATAAATATCGCTCCTGGTGAGCTGCCTAAAACTTTGCGGGTACCTATCTCCCTGGTCCGCTTAAAGCTTTGAGCTGTGGCCATATTGATAAAATTAACGCAAGCAATAATAATAAGCAGTAGGCCAATTATCCCAAGGGTTGCCAATAAAGAGCGTTGGATCACACCCGCAAAACGACCATCAAAATGCACTTCGTTTAGCGGAAGCATCATAAAATGGTATGGTTTTGCGGCTTCCGCACCATGTAATTTCACATTCAACCGATTGATATCTTTTTCTACCGATTGCGGATTTGCTCCATCCTTAAGTTCTAAATAAATTGAGTTAGTTGAATTGATAAAGCCCCAGTCATTTTGAAGGCCATTGGCAATATCGGGATAGATATTTTTTAATGTGGCGAGAGAAAGAAACAGATCTGCTTTGATATCAGTATTAGCCGGGTGATCTTTAACAACACCTGTTACCCTGAAGGTATTCTTATTATCAACCCTGATAGTTTTTCCGATAACCTCCTGGCTGCCAAAATACTTTTCGGCAAGATGGTGACTTAAAACTACGGTATTAGGTTCGGTAAGAGCGATATTCTGATTGCCTTGCTCCCACCCGTAATCAAATAAATTAAAAAAATGGCCATCGGTTATGCTGATATTTTCATGCTCAGCAAACATTTTTTTACCAGCCCCATCATTTTGAGGAATGCTGACATTGATATCATGCATTCGTAATAACACACCTACATCTTTCACCCGCGGATCACTCGCTTTCACATCCCTTGCCAGGGCCATGGGCGCTCCCTGATCATATATTGGTGCCCCCTCAAAAGCCGTTAAGCGATGAACAACCCTGTATACATGTTTGGCATCATGGTGATAAGTATCAAAACTCAAATGATAGGTAATAAACTGAAAAAGTATAATACTGCAGTCTATGCTCAGCGCCAGGCCAAACATATTGATAAAGGTGTAAAACTTATGTTTCCAAAGGTTACGCCAGGCTATTTTAAAGTAGTTTTTTATCATATCAAATACTTTATACGATGATACACAAAACCCTTTAAATGAGTAGTTAAAATGTGTTAAAGGTGAAAGGTGAAAACGTCCGATGTTTTTCTGAATCGGACGTTTTCATAAATTGACAACTACCTTTTAGCTTTCGCCTTTAACCTTTCGCCTCAAAAATCTATTCGCTTCTTAAGCTATTTACCGGGTTGGCCAGTGCAGCTTTAATAGATTGGATGCTTACGGTTATCAATGCTATTAAAAGTGCTATGCACGCGGCAACAGCAAAGATCCACCATGTGATATTTGTACGGTATGCGAAATCCTGCAGCCATTTGTTCATCATGTACCAAGCCACCGGGAAAGCAACGATGTTGGCTATGACAACTGTTTTTAAAAACTCGGCAGATAGCAGTCCTATTATATTTTGAACACTGGCGCCAAGCACTTTACGAATACCTATTTCTTTTACCCGCTGTTCGGCGGCAAAGGCTGCCAGGCCGAGTAAACCCATGGCCGATATTGCAATGGCTATAATAGCAAAAGCCGCTATCAATGTTGAGGAACGCTGTTCGGCATGGTAAAGTTTATTATACCCATCATCAATAAAACTATAATCAAACGGCTGGTCGGGAACAAATTCATTCCATACATTTTGGGCTATCTTTATAGCTGCAGCTGTATTGCCGGGAGTTGTTTTGACATAAAAACTACGTGCCCAATCGGTATGATTATTAATAACCATTGGGCTTATCTTTTCATGGAGGCTCCTGAAGTTAAAATCTTTCACCACACCGGCTACAATGCCCGAATCGCCGTTAAACTTAAACCGCTGCCCGATAACGGGTTTATGAATCCCAAGCTGTTTCACTGCAGTTTCATTCAAAACTACATTATGCTGATCGGAGCCATTTTTATCAAACCAATGCCCCTCGGCCATTTTTAGGCTTAGTATATGTTGAAATTTTTCGTCGGCCGATATGGTGGAAACCGAAGGTTTATAATCCAGTGGCCGACCTTCCCAATCCATTGATCCTGAAACCTTGTTGCTATTATTAAAAAAGGCATCGTTGGCCGATTGAGAGACCTCAGCTATCGCGCTTTGCTGTGTTAACTCGCTGGCGATACTTTTTAATTTCGACTCCCTTATCTTATCGTCTGAGCCAAGCACCTGCCATGGTATAGTCATTACAAAAACGTGTTCGCGCTTATACCCCAAATCAGCATTTTTCATAAAATTAAGCTGACGGTAAATGATCATTGTACTAATGATAAGCATCACCGAGATACCAAATTGCAAAACAACCAGGGCTTTACGAATGCCGCCGTCCTTAAAACTCAATAACGTCCTGCCCTTAAACACACTTAATGGCTTAAATGATGATAATAATACAGCAGGATATATGCCATTAAAAACAAAACAAACAACCAGTGTGCCCAACAATATCAACCATGTTGTGCTGGATGTTAGTGGCTGTACAAAGTGCTTTTCGGTAACCTTGTTAAACCACGGCAGGCAGATTTGGATAAATAAAATGGCAAATAATAATGACAGGAAACTTACAACCAATGATTCGGACATAAACTGGGCAAAAAGCTGCCTGCTGCCCGCCCCTACAATTTTGCGCACGCTCACTTCTTTTGAACGTACACTTGCTCTGGCGGTAGTTAGGTTTACGTAATTTATGCACGCCGTAGCCAAAAGTAAAAAAGCCAGAATCAGGAAGATGTTAACCAACTTTCGGTTGCCGTTTTCAAACGAAGTACTTAGCAAACCACTTTCAAAATGGATATCCTTGAGGCCTATCACACTCATGGTTGTGTTTTCGCTGCCCTTGTTATTTTTCCTGATAATTTGGGTTAGCTTTTGGCCTACCTCTTTAATATTTACGCCCGGCTGCAGCTTTAAAAATGTGAGGCCGCTGTAATTACCCCAATTGCTCGCCTGTTCTTTTTCATGTGCATTGCTGAGTTTAGCCTCTACCGGCATCAATATATCGTACTGAAAGCTTGAATTTGCAGGATTATCCTTAACTACTGCCTGCACCTGGTAGTTCATGGAGTCAACTTTCAGCATTTTGCCGACAGCTTCGCCATTACCAAAATATTTCTTTGCTGTTGATTCTGTCAGGATTAAACTAAATGGATTTTTCGAAAAGCTATCGGCGCTTCCGTCGATAAAATCGTAATGGAATACTTTGAACCAATTGGCATCTATAAAGGCATACTTTTTTTCCGATATCAGTTGGTTATTATGATGCACCGTCATCATATAACCCGGCCACAAAAATGTATAATTCTTTAAACCCGGTATTTCCTGCCTGGCAACCGGGCCTAACATATAAGGAGATGATTCCCAGTCCCACACTTCGTCTTTAGTCAGGCTTAGTTTGGTTTTTACCCTGTAGATATTATCAACATCCGGGTGGTAATTGTCAAAGCTAAACTCATTTTGTACCCACAACATTATAAATACCGCTGCGGTAATGCCAATAGTAAGTCCGGCAATATTAATGATACTGATAGTGCGGTGCTTACCTAAATTACGAAATGCTATTTTAAAATAGTTTTTTAACATATCATTAGTCATTTTATCATTTGGTCATTAAGTCATTGAACTTCAGCCACACTAATCAATAAACGACTTAATGATGCGAAGCAAATGATTCAATGACCAATTATTCAGAGCGCAAACTCTTTGTTGGATTAGCCAACGCCGCCCTGATGGTTTGAAAACTTGAAGTGACCAGTGCCGTTAACAGCATTCCCGCGCCGCTTGCCGCAAAGATCCACCAGCTGATGGCGGTTCTGTCGGCAAAGGTTTCCATCCATTTATTCATAGCATACCAGGCCAACGGGGTTACCAGGGCAAAAGCCAGCACAATAAGCAGCACCAGCTCGGTTGAAAGCAGGGTAACAATTTGTGCTACCGTAGCGCCGAGAACTTTACGTACGCCTATCTCTTTGGTGCGCTGGTTGGTATTGTATATAGCCAAACCTAACAAACCAAGGCAGCTGATAAATATCGATAAACCTGTCGCCCAGGTTAACAAGGTTGATGTATGCTGTTCGGCATCGTAAAATTTTGCGATACTCTTGTCAAAAAAGTTATACTCAAAATCGTCTTCAGGATAAATCTCTTTCCATGTTTTTTCCATCGAAGCGATGGCTTTTTTCCATTCATTACCACCGGCAGTTTGTGGCTTAAGTGCTATATGAAAAGTACCGTTGTTATAAAAACTATTGCTAATATGAATGCAGGTAGGTTTAATGGGCGAATGCAATGATTCGGAATAAAAATCACCTACTACACCTATGATCTGCATTCTTTTATCACCATTAAACTTATCAATATACTTACCCACCGCGTCCGCCGGGTTTTTAAATCCTATCAATTTTGCATAGGTATTATTGATCAAAAATGCCCTGGTGCTGTCGCCGTACTGAATATTACGCCCGGCCAAAAGTTTAAGCTTGTATACATTGATATAATTGGGGTCGCCATATTTTTCATACAATTCAATTTTTATTTCCTTTTTACCGTCTATGTAAGTGGCCTCTGTTGAATTGGTGCTATTTGAAGACGGAGCGGCTTTACCTGCACTCACTAACTCAACCTGGGGTATCGCCTTCAGCTTGTTCATAAATACCTGGTTTTTACTAAGGGTACGGTTTTTCCATGGTGAGTTAATGATCAGAATGGCGTCTTTCTTAAAGCCAAGATCCTTTGTTAACGCATAGTGAATTTGTTTGCTCACTAATACTGTTGCCATTATAAAAAACTGGGCAATAACAAATTGGGTTACCGTTAACGACTTACGCAACCAGGCATTACGTGTTTTGCTACTATTTGATGATGCCTGATTTTTAAGGACCAATACCGGTTTATAGCCGGACAATAGAGCGGCCGGATAAAAACCCGATAATAAGGCCACTACTACTGTCAACAAAAACAGGAATACAAAAAGGTTGGGTTGATGAAGCAGGTCAAGCTTAATACCTTCTGCAATAAAATCTTTAAACAGTTTTAATATAGCGGGCGCCAGCGCCACCGAAATGATAACAGCAAAAAGAGTTATAATGAACGTTTCACTCAGAAACTGGGTAATAAGTTGGGTGCGGCTGCTCCCCATTGTTTTACGCACACCAATTTCTTTGGCCCTTTGTGTGGCTTGCGCAGTAGTTAAGTTAACAAAATTAATACAACCTAATAATAACAGGAAAGCCGCAATAACCAGTAAACCGTAAAGCGTTGTTTTATTAGCTGGATTACCTGAATCGAACGTACCATATACACTATTGAAATGCAGATCGGACAACGGCTGTAAAGTAAAATTACGTGTATTACCCTTGTTTTCGGGTTTTGGAGGATCGCTTTTTTTGAGGATGGCGTTTAGTTGCCTTTCAAAATTGGCTATAGTAGTATTTGGCGCCAACCTTACAAAAAGAATAGATGACGAAGTGGTACCACCCCAATTGGTAAGGTTCAGCTCATTGGCAAGCGATTTATTATTTTTTGTCGTTGAATAAGAAAGAAAATCATGAAAAGTAAAATCGTTATTACCCTTTAATGGTTCAACAATGCCTGTAATTGCTGCGCTAAGCGTGTCATAAGTGATCACCCGGCCTATCATCTGGCCGTATGAAAGCTTAGGAAAATATTTTTTTGCCTGATCAGCAGTAAGTACCGTTTGATTAGGAGCATTCAAAGCTGTCTTCGCCGAACCGGCAAGCCAATTGTATTTAAACATACTGAAATAGCGTCCGTCTGCAAGGATCACGTTATCCTGTAACTTAAACTTAACAGGAATACCACCTTTTCCCGGAACAAGGACATTGGGCTGATTTAGGGTAAAGAATGGAGCAGCAAGCTCAACGCCGCTTATATTGTTCCGTACAGCCTCGGGCACGGGGCCTGATACGCCGCGGTTATGCGCTTCTTCGCCAGAAAAGGTATAGTTTGATACTACCCGGTAAATGCGGTCGCCGTTATCAAAGTTTTGATTAAAAGTAAAATCAAAATGAACTATCAGGTAGATAACCAGCGCCGAACTGATCCCAATAGATAAACCGATTACATTGATGAATGTAAAAAATTTATGCCGCCAAAAATTACGCAGCGCGATTTTGAAATAGTTTTTAAACATTGTCAAGTAATTATTTCATTAGGTCATTAAGTCATTTTTGCCCCGCGCTAATCAAAAATGGCCTAATGACCCGAAGCAAAATGATATAATGGCGAATTTATTCCGAACGTAAACTCTTCACAGGGTTAGCAATTGCGGCTTTTATAGATTGATAGCTTATGGTTGCAAAAGCAATGATCAACGCTATTACCCCAGCCATTACAAATACCCACCATTGAATGCTTACTCTGAAGGCAAAATCAAGCAGCCATTTACTCATAGCGTACCACGCGATTGGCAAAGCAATCACCGCGGCAACGATCACCAGCTTCAAAAAGTCTTTTGAAAGTTCGGTAACAATTTGCGGGATGCTTGCACCAAGTACTTTACGCACGCCGATTTCTTTTACTCTTTGCGATATGGTAAAGGCTGAAAGTCCAAACAGACCGAGGCAAGCTATAAATATGGCAAGGCACGAAAATATAGTAAACAGATTGCCCTGCTCTTGCTCGCTATTGTATAACTTTTGAAAGCGCTCATCTAAAAAGCTGTACTCAAAAGGTGTTTCGGGTTGATATTTTTTCCAGGTTTGTTCAAGGGTAGCCAATGCCGAATTGATATGGTTGCCATCGATCTTAACAGTTATTCTTCTATAACTATTGTTGGCGAATGAGGGCATCTCCATTAAAAGTGGGATGATATTTTGATGTAATGACTCGAAATGAAAATCATTAACCACCCCTATCACTTTTCCTTTAACACCGCCATAGCTCATATCCTTACCTATAGCGCTCTCAGGCGATTTCCATCCTAATGCACTTACAGCCGATGCATTGATTACAAAATTGTTGCTGTCGGTAGCAAAATCACGACTGAAGTTCCTACCTGCAGCCATTTTTATACCGTAAGTTGGAATAAAACCGTAATCAGCATTGATGCATTTGATATCTGC